>Ga0315914_1002628_pt1 | contig 27496 bp, 17 predicted proteins | sample MpolenodulesMG_FD_203920 | JGI IMG/M metagenome (GOLD analysis project Ga0315914, IMG submission 203920) | Medicago polymorpha root nodule microbial communities from Los Angeles, California, United States - elongated nodules | ecosystem: Host-associated > Plants > Roots > Nodule | place: USA...
ACTCTCCTCTAGGGTCCGTTTGGTTCGAGAATTAGGAGGGGAGGGGAGGAATTTTAACGGAGGGGAGGGGAAGGGAGATATTTTAATTAAAAGTGTGTTTGGTTCACAAGAGGAGGGGAGAGGTTTTAAAATTATTTTACTGTTTTACCCTTAAACTTGATTAAATAAGGATAATAAAGTAACGAAACAATAACGATGTAATCTATAACAACACGATGTAGACGATGGAATAATGAATTAGTAATAGAGTTTTACAAGGAGTAATAAAAGTTGTTACAAGGAAAAATTCTTAATAATATACAATAAAAGTTGTTACAAGAAAAAATTGTTAATAATATGGAATAAAAGTTATTACAAGATAATATAACCTATAACCTAATAATAGTAAAAGTTGTTTCAAGGATAATATAACATAATAATAATAAATGTTGTTACAAGGATAATATTGAGATTTTAAATTAATATAAGGATAATTTTGACAGTGCAATAAAATTTGCTCATCTCCCCTCCCCTCTCCTCCCCTTCTAAAAATTGAACCAAACACTTTAAATTAAAAATCTCTCCTCCCCTCCCCTCCCCTCCAAAACTCTCGAACCAAACGGACCCCTAAAGTTATAAGCGTACACATACATCCTACTCGCATAAGTGACATGCTTTCAATAAACCAATTAATTAACACTAATAAAAATCAACACGAAGGTAAGGTCTATGTCAACTGTCAATACTGATACGGCTAGCATATAGGTTTGATACCTTTATATACGGGTTCATATTTGAAACCTCGCAGGTGTGTGAACTTTAAGTGATGTTTGTCATTTTGTCTATGAATATAAAATAAAAAACCAATTACACACTAAACTTGAGTTTTTATCATTGGAATTTAATTACAGTAGTATTTTTTAGACACCCTAATAATATCTTGAGAGAGAGAAATAGGAGAGTGATGTGAAAGGTTGACAATAAGAAAATAAAATATTGTGTGTGTTAGAAAAACTAGGAATGTCCAAATATTGCTGATGTTTATTTAGAGGAAATGTTAACCGATGCCTCCGAGACACCGATTAAGAAAGCAAATATAGTAATTTGGCATTGGAATTTGTACAACTACTCCTCCAAAGTCCAAAAGATGGTATTTTCAATTTAAAACTTTCTTTTTTTGGTTTCCTTAACCGGTGCTTTGGAGGCATCGATTAGCATGACCCAATAAAATATGTTAGCATGACCCAATAAAATATCAATTGTCAATATTCGCTATAACTATATTTTCATGAAAATTAGACTTCTCATTGATTAGGTATTTCTTTGTTTATATTTTAGAAAAATTTTAAGGTAAGGGGGTGGAACTCCAATCCAAGGCAGAAAAGACATCATGGCTCAAAGAAGGTATTTACATTTGAATCTAATTAATATACGGTGTTAGTGTTAGTGTATAATTATTTTACATATGTATCTAATGATGTGTTATCACGTCATTGGATGTTTGTGTAAATTAATTTTACACAGTTAGTGCATAGTAATTAAACTCATTCACATTTACCTCATTCAAGGAAGATTTTCCTTTTTACCAGTAAACATAACTCATGGAATTTAGGTATTTCTTTATTTATTATTAAAGTTTGCAAAGATGTAATATTTGAGTTCCTTATGAATAAAAATTACATTAGATAAGGTTGAATCTAATAAGGGAAATTTAACTTACACGATGTGGCGAATCAATATTTAAATCTCAATTAAAGTGTTCATATTTAGTGTCTACAATAACTAAAATATTTTCAATGGAGGAAACATGTGAGAAATGGGGGGAAAAATCTATACATACATAAAAGTCAATTAGTACCTAATTAAACTTTATTTGTAGAACCAAAAAACTTGAAATTTTTTATAAAAAGAAAGGGAAAAGGAAACCCATAACCCATTGTGAGTGTGAATGTGATGATTGAAGAAACCTTTCCAAGTAAAGAATTATTCCCCCATAAAATTATATATGCGACTAATCCCTCCCACATTATTTCCACCAAAACAATCCCTCCCACATTATTTTAACAACTAGAATCTAATAAAATAATAGAACAGAATATAATGTTGTAAAATATTCACATACCAAAAACACATAACATTCAGGACTGTGATTTGACAGTGTACACATCAAACTTCAATGTCAATTGACACTTAACTCATTTCATCCAAACAAAAAAAAATCAAAGATGATAAGAAGTTTATTAAACTATACACTTTAATAACAGAACCAATTTAACAATTAAATAATTAATGAAAGAGCAATAACTCCCGCACCCTATCACATGCAATTCTCCTCTATTTAAGCCCTTCAACTCCTCCTCTATATTCATTCAATCCATTACTCACATTCTCAATTCCATAAACCAAACAAAGAAAAAAACTATTCTCTGTTTCAATATTTCAACTCATAACACTTCAAAAACCAATTTGAAACAAAATCATCAAAGAAACAATCTTTCTCACTTCTTGAACAAACACAAATCATTAAAATGGAAAATTTATTTCGTCTAGCTGATCACCAAGACTTTCTCTCACGCCGTTGCATTTGGGTCAATGGACCTGTGATCATAGGTGCAGGTCCATCTGGTCTTGCAACGGCAGCATGTCTTAGACAACAAGGGGTACCCTTTGTTGTTCTCGAAAGAGCTGATTGTATAGCATCACTATGGCAAAAAAGAACCTACGACAGATTGAAACTTCACCTTCCAAAACAATTCTGTCAACTACCTAACCTTCCAATGCCTGAAGATTTCCCTGAATACCCTTCAAAGAAACAATTCATAAGCTACCTTGAAAACTATGCTAACAAATTTGAAATCAACCCGCAATTCAACGAGTGTGTTCAATCTGCAAAGTATGATGAAACCAGTGGATTGTGGAGGGTTAAGACCAATGAAGTTGAGTATATTTGTAGGTGGCTTGTTGTTGCTACCGGCGAAAATGCTGAGTGTGTTACTCCTGAAATTGAAGGACTTTCTGAATTCAAAGGTGAAGTTGTTTATGCTTGTGATTACAAGTCAGGGAAAAATTTTGAAGGAAAGAAAGTTCTTGTTGTTGGATGTGGAAATTCTGGAATGGAACTCTCACTTGATCTTAGCAATCATCATGCTTTACCTTCCATGGTTGTTCGTAGCTCGGTAAGTTCTTTTTCTGTGTGTGTCTGTGTCTGTGTCTGGTATCCGTGTCAGTGTTTCATAGTCAATTTTTTTAACTTAAGATGAAAAAAATCTAACTGGGCTGTTCCGATTTTTTACTACAGGTTCATGTGCTACCAAGAGAAATATTTGGAATATCAACTTTTGAATTAGCGGTTATGATGTTGAAGTGGTTACCACTATGGATTGTGGACAAACTTTTGTTGATTTTGACATGGTTCATTTTGGGTGACATGGAAAAATATGGTATCAAAAGGCCTTCAATGGGTCCTTTGAAGTTGAAGAACACAGAAGGAAAAACACCTGTTTTGGACATTGGTGCCTTGGAGAAAATTAGATCCGGTGATATAAATGTTGTACCTGGAATCAAGAGGTTTAATAATAATGGTGAAGTTGAGCTTGTTAATGGTGAAAAGCTTGATATTGATGCAGTTGTTCTTGCTACTGGTTACCGCAGCAATGTCCCTTCTTGGCTTCAGGTGAATATATGTTCTAGATCTGTTTTTCTTTTTTAACTTTTCCACCGCATAAAAAAAGATACTTTAGTTGACTTAAATCCTCTTCTGGTCACTCCGGTTAAATCTTATTTGTTGGATTAATCCAACATCTGGACTGTTAGAATAAGATTTGACCGGGTGACAGAAAAGACATGTAGAGGATTTAACTTGTACTATGTCAAATTTTAAACTTTTTTAAGGCATGGTCCTATTTTAGAAGCTTCATTTTTACTATAATTATTATTATTTGTTTGTGTGATCAAGTAACTAATTAATTTTGGTTATGTTATACAGGAAGGTGAATTTTTCTCCAAAAATGGATACCCAAAGATGCCATTTCCACATGGTTGGAAGGGAAATTCAGGACTTTATGCTGTAGGGTTCACAAAGAGAGGGCTTTCTGGTGCTTCATCTGATGCTGTTAAAATTGCACAAGATATTGGAAAAGTTTGGAAACAAGAGACAAAACAAAAGAAGCAACGCACTACTGCTTGTCATAGACGTTGCATTTCACAATTCTAAGTTGATAAGGACTTGGTTAACACACAAATGCTGCTTCTTTTTAGTCTCAGGAATTTTTTGTTGTATAAACAAAAAAACAATAACAATATCTTGTAAAAAAAAACATACACATATACAAAAAACAGAAACAGATAGCACACAGAAATATAGCCCTCTCCTAAGACCCAAGTTTTTTATGTGGTTGGTTAGTTTTTGAAAACCATAAGGATGATGAGGCTCTTTCATTCTTTTCTTTTTTTAAACATTCCAATGTATTTCATTTGGTTGATATATATGTAACACATTATCATAGTTCTTCAGTGATTAATAAATTAAAGTTCAATGTCTCTTTCTCTAGTGTGTGGTTGGTGTATAAAGATCGAAAAGTGAATCCTAAGACCTAAAATTGATTTTGACTTGGTTGGGTGACAATTAAAATTGATTTCGTCTATAGAATTGATTTCAACATGAACAAAGAGTTTGTAACTATTGTTCAATTCGTTTTTAAATCCATGCATCCAAACAAAAATAATTTCAATGGATATCAACATTTACAAAATTAATCTTTGTCATCACAGAATCAAACTGGCCAGGATTATCAATTTTTCCACCTTAATTGTGTTATGTACCTTTTTCCTTTGTTTGCAAAAAATCTTGTGTTCTTGATTAGTAACAAAAGTTATTCAGTTTGATTCACATATACAGTGAGCATGCAAGGACGAATAAACGAATATACGGTAGCTAAATGTGGTAATCACAACACTTGATGAAGAGAAAGGTAAAAAGGTCAATAACTGCTTTCTATTTTGAGGCTTGATCTTAGATTATCAAGTCTTTTTCCTTCTTTCCAATTGCTTTCATGAAACACTTTCTAGACACGTTGGTGAAAACACTGCTGCAATAGAGTGCAATTCCAAGTTCCCAATGTTTATAGAATATAATTCCAATCAATAGAAACAAAAAAACAGAGTATATGATTACAGAAATCAATTTAGATCTTCAAATATCTAACAAAATCAAGAAAGCTTAGTATTATTATTATAAATATAATTAGAATCATTTCGCATATACATTTGTTTCAGCACCAAACGTGTTATTGTGTGTGTATTATTTTTTATTTAAAAAAGGACCAACATTATTCATCATTCATCAAAAAATTATTAAGGATCAACACTCAAATGTTTCTGATGAAAAAGTTGATTTAGAAAATACTATTGATAATTTATTACAATAAATCAAATTTACCTAAGAAATATTAGCCCCAAATCATAGAAACATGAACTATATGGGAAAATTTCACCCCGTCAACTCGGGAATTGGATCCCCTCTCCTGTCCTTTTCGTCCAACTATCTCTCATTTTTTTAATTTAATAACGGATTGACTCAAAAAGAAAACAAAACAAACGAGAGAGAAAAAACATATGGATTGAATGATTGAGATTAGTGCAAAATTAACAACACGAGAGAAATGGCATGAGATCCAAATCCGTCGACTCGAGTTCGTAATAATACATAAAAAGAAAGTGAAAATGACATGTGGCTGATCTAGAGGTTAATATGTGATGATGTAACGTGAATAGTTTAACAGGGTTCCATCAATATCAATAATATGATGAACACTTCATAATTCTAAAGTTTTATTGAATTATTCAAAGGTACTCAATCATTGCAATGTCATGTTAATTTTTTGTATTTAATTATTTTAAGTTAATTTAAATTTTGAATAATGTTTTACAAAACTATATGGTATTAAAGACTATTTGAAACTAACTAAGCAATTTAGCTCAAGTGCTAAATGAACTTCATCAAAGACGAATCGTTCGGGAGAACCCGACTTCGATTTTTAATTAGATGGAACGATTATTAATCATATTATCCTTACTTTACGGCCAAACTTCAGATTATTAAGGCTCTATTACACGGAAATTAGAGGGTTAACACTAAAAAAAAAATTGAAACTTGTGCCCAAAAAAACTATTTGAAAAGAATAACATTTTGAGGTTTTATTATATCAAGAACTTGGATCAAGTATAAGTTTATAAACAACACGGTCATTTCTCTTTTAAATTCTAATTTTTAGTTAAATCAAATCTACAAACAAAATTATTTCTCCTTTAAATCATTCAACTATAATAAAATTAATTTTACAACCTCTAGAATAATTTTTAACCCGTCAAATAATTTTTATCACCCAAAATCAAACACACATTTCAATTCTTTTTTATAAGCATTTCAAATATTCAATGGAAACATAAGTGTAAATATATTGCATGTGATGGAAGGTTGATTATCCTGTTCATCTGACACATTTGCAAAAATAAATGTCATAACTTACGTTGTCTTTTCTCAAATAGTATAGATGAACTTATATACTCCAATGGCCCACCCAATTCAGTGTTTCTGATTGACAACATGCCCTTATTACTTCTAACATCAGATGGATAGGACCCACAACTCAACCCGATGGCTCCCACAAGCCCACCAATTCATAATTAACCACATCTCTCTTTGGTGGCTAAAATTGGTTACATCAATATTCCTTTTAAAATTTCTATTTTTGGGTTTGATTCACAAACAGAAATGCTGAGATCATTGTATACTAAAAACCTCTGCTGTTTTGCACATGCTTAAAGCTTTCACAGCCAGAAGAAAACTTTTGATTATATTTTTTTGGGAAAAAGGACAGACCAGCAATTTAGCTACCGAAATTAACCCTGCAGTGATGGATTTCGGCTATCACTACGGATCAAGTTTCTTTTATTGATACAAAGAAAGTATAGGTTGAGTCCGGACACATGTCCTGACTAGCTGGGGTAAAACCACCCGGCCAACCAATGTTGGTACATTGAAGTTAACTAAATTGCGGTCAAATAATTAATTGATTTGTGTAAATTATAATATTTCATAACTTTAATAAAGTTTGTAATAACTAACAATGAAGCCATGAACAGAATGAATTGATGGTAAAGCCTACTCAACGTCTCTGGTCAATTGCACTAGCTAGGCCATGTACGTGAAGTTACGGTAAACTACATTTTACGGGTTCTTAACAAACTCAGTTCCGTCACAGATATAAAATATAGATAAAGTCTAAAATAAAACAGTAAATCTAAATCATACCTTGTGATTCCAAAATTGTGATTACATTTGAGGGATGCTAGGACACTATTGATGAAGTAAAAGCAAACAAGTTACTGATGATTTACAGGATAGGAATTCTTGCACGTAAAAAAAAATTGTTTTGTTTGTGTGCACATATTTTCATCTAGAGGAATAATCATTGGCACTAAAATACATGGATTTCAAATTAGAGAGAGACCACTCTATGAATCATGACTAGAACAGCGATTATTTATATATTGGCAGATGTTACGGAGCTGTAATTTTACATTGTCCTATACACATGCAAGATATATGACTTAAAAATATGTTTGAAGTTGGGCCATCTATCATCTTACTCGCAGGTTTCGTAAGAGTTGGATCTTAGTAGAGCAGTATGTACGTGTAAGTTATGTACTAATTAATTTGTTAGTTATGACATTAGTGTTTTGAGATATAGACGGTGTATATTTTTTAGATATAGACAATATGCATGTTATGTTTGTTGTGTGCCCTTTTTTTTCCTTATGTGTATGTAATCTCTTACGAGCGGGTCGGTTTGAATTAGTTTTGAGACAAAAACACTCACTCAATTCAAATATTGTTGCGTATATGCGGGGGTGTGTGTGTGTGTTATGAATGAACTACTCTGAAGCATCTAGGAATTATTCTGGACAAGCTCATGAAGCTTGTTAATATCTACCTTAAATGTAGATACATTAGTACATTCAAACGCAAGAAAAAACAGTGTCTTCTTAGTAAATCAGGAGATGTGTATTTGAAAACAAGACGCAAAAAAATAAAGATTTCCGTTGAATTTCAAAATTAAGACTGATTTACTTGTCTATATTTGCCTACTGTGAGATTTTTTAGTTTGAGATACCCTTCAACTTAAAGACTAGCAAGTAGAAACAGCCCATATGAGTGCCCATACTGACTGACTCAAAAGTTTTATAGTAACTATCACCAATCACCATAACTTATTTCATCAAATTTCAAGTCAGTCAGAGACATACAAATTTCATCAAATTTGACTGCATTTAACAGCTCCACTTTGTATTGTTTCTCTTGGCTTTCAATACATGTTTCCAAAACCCTTTATCATTCAAGATTATTCTCCAATAAAAGCTTTGAAAATAAACACATGGAATGGCCATTAATTGTTCTTCTTCACATGACAAGGGCCCCATTCTTATGCTTCCTCAAACTATACTACCTACTATAGTATGCAAATCATAACTTGTTATCTTCACATGTTAATGTCTACTGCTATGGACATGACCTGAGAAAATCCTAAAAAGAAAAAAAAAATACTACTATGAGTAAGTGATGCATGCTGTTTCTAAATTTCTTAAAGTAATTAACTACAAGAGAATGAAAGAAAAGCACTTTCTTAAAGAAATTTTATATAAGTAGATATGCACTGTACTATATACTATATACATTGCAAAAATTTAAAACAATTCTAGCTGTATTATATGTAGCAATGGATCGAAAAGCAATCACCAATGTTGGTTAAATTTGTTTTTCTTTCTTTGTCCACATCAGAAGAAAAAATATCAGCTCCCCAATCACTTTCAGCAGTGTATATTCGATAATTGTTAATTATGTGTAAATACTTGTACTTGTGCACATTCATATATGTCTTCTTGTACTCTTAGTAACGTACTATTGAAGTACTAATTAGTACTCAGTACTGTTTTGATATCCAATCAATGTCTCAAAGAGAAATACTTGAGTGGTAACCATCCTAAATAAACAATTTTTGGGGCATACAAAAAAAATATATACATTATTGAATTATTTTAATAATACACATCATTTAATTCTCTTTTCTTCTATTTTTGTGTGTGCGCCTTGTCTTGTGATTCTCTTTCTCAAAACTAACTTCCTCCTTCGCGTGATTGTCATACTCGATACTAAATATATTTTTTGACTATTTTTGTCCCTCTTGAACAATGCTATATACTTGAATAATTGTAATCATCCAATTCTTTTCCAATTACTCTTATTACATGTTGCTGTAATCAATTGTACTCTTAAAATTTATATTGTGTCGTGGACTAATTGGTCATTCTCAATTTCAAATATTTTGTGTCTCTTTGACATCAGTAACAACATCAAGTATATCAAAAATAGTACATTAGTTGTTGCGTATTACTCACTTTCCTTATTTTAATTTTTATCATAATTTATCGCTTGGGATATTGATTGCTGGATGGGGCTGCTAAATATTATTACAATTGATGGGTCTGATCAAACAAAACATCCTTAAATATTGGACGTTGCAACAAAGATAGGGCTTGATGTTCAGTATTTTGATTTCTCTTTGATGAGCACGACTGCCTCTGTGCCTCAGCAAAGCAGAAGCGCACGAGAAAAGTCAAAGGTGACAGACTCGAACTCTTGGGAGCCAGAGCCTCAGCATATAAGTTTGTGCACGAGGCACAACAGGTGGAGGTTCAGCAAGAGGAGGCATCGACTCAGCCTCGGAAGTTATATCCTAATGGCCCGTTTGACACGTTAAAGCTTTTAACCTTGATAATTCATGTATGATTGTATGATAAGGATTCACTCTCACCACTCTAGCATAAAATCGCCCTCTCAGAAGATGCATTCCCGATATATATAAGTATATTCACTTGTGTCTTTTGTGGTCAAGTCCCGTACCTTTCTCGTATCTTTTAGTTTAGTTGCTTACCAAATTTTAGTATATCTTTTAGTTTAATTATTGTGGCTACTATGTTCAGTTGAGTGAGTTTGACGCCAAATTTAACACACCTAGAATCAATTCAGAAGTAAGTTCAAGTTTTTTTGTGGAATACTCAAATAAATATCAAATAAAACAGGATGATACAATATGTATTTTGTACCAAACAGTAGGCTGAACATTAATACTTACATGTTATATGTATCATATGTGATTGAGTTACTAGTCTTCGGTAGACCATTTATGGTTGGTTTATTTGTTCATCAAATGCAATGCATCGAATATTTACTTTCCTCTCTACTCATGCTGACTCTAATTGTGCTGCACATTCATTGGATTCAGAGATATAAAGATGATTCAAATTGTTATCATTATACAAGAAAGTTTTTGCCATAAACTTTCATAAAATGTATTATCATAACACTTCCTTCACATGATCAACTTTTATAGCAGTCCAGGAGATGGTTCCATTTGTGGAACCAAAGTTGGCTTTTACCTTCCATTAAAATTACCCAAATGTGCAAACATTGCAGTTCCAGAATTGGTCATCAATAGCTTGAACTTCTGCTGGACCATTTATGTACTTCTGGATGAGCAACTTGGGGGTCAGCAAAAGTGTGGAGCGAGCAAATGAAAGATTTGCTGGCTTTAGGAAATCGACCAGGACTGACTGCAATTCTGCCCATACGCAATTAAGTGCATCGCATTTCAGGGTTAACTGCAGACAGAAATAAGGCATGCTGGTGAAGTAATATGCATCACATTCCAGGGTTGGTTGAGTCATGTGAACAAACATGAGTGAAGTGTGGGAAGTCCTACATAGTGGAAACTGATCTACTCTCTCAAATATCACTACAAAAAAACAGTATTTGATCAACTCATTACAAATGTATAAAATCCTCTAAATATATGTGGTCCAACAAATCATCATAACAACAATCAAATCCAAATCAGGATTTCACACGCATGAATACACAGGGCCAGTAATTCTCGGATCTAGCCCGAAATCAATGAATTTACAAGAACCTGACAAAATGGTTTTGCTTCAATCAGAAAAAGAATGCAAAAAAGAAGAATCATAGACAAAAATAATCAAAAGGATCAAAGAAAAAGAACCAGGCAATATCAACCAATAGTTATCAATGATTCCAGAATCAAAATCCCTAAATTAATTTTTAAGAAGGAAAGGTAAATTTAAATAATCAAATTTCTGCAAAGAACAGTTATCAATTAAGCCAAATAACTTTATGCCTATGTCATAGATTAGAGAGGGTAATTAAGTATCTTAAGAATGTGTTTGGATGAAGGAATTCCAAATTCAAGGGAATTTGAAATTCCATGGAATTCAAATGCTTCAATTGTTTTGAGCTTCTTCAAAAAACAAATGCTTCAATTGTTTGGATCAAGTAATAGGATTCTCTTCATTTACAAAATTTATTGTTTGGGTCAAGCAATTGGACTCCTTTCATTTGCAAAATTTGTTGTTTGAACAAAGTAATTGGATTACCTTCATTTATACCCCAAATCTCATAATATAAATGGTACGACCTTATCTCATTCAAGAAGACTTCTTTTAACCTCCCCAAATAAGAAACTATGGCTCACTCTAATTCAACTTGAATGAAAAACAATACAATTGACAGTATAACCTATAAAGCATAAAACTGAACACATGCATCTAATCTAACAAAACAATTCAAGCTATAAGAGTATACCTTGTGAGATTACAGTCAAAGAGTTGAGTGATGGCGCTTACAATGAAGGGCAACAACGATGTAGTTGTCAAGCCCAAACATATTCAAATTTCTTTTTAGTCAACTAACCAACAACCAACTTAAAAGGTAATAACTATGTATCACTCATTATATCATATAACTCTTAATGCATTATATAAATCACAAAATAAAAGAGAAGATGCAAATAAAGAATACCGTTTGAATGGAGTGTTCAAATTCAAAAGCTGAATTTTGCATCCTCCTTCGATAATAGAATAAATCCACAACACAAACAGTTAGTTCTTAATTAGAGGCTATTACCACGCTGTATAGAAGTGGAAACAAATACAATCTGTCACAGCAGTTAGTGGTGCTCAACTTAGTGAATAGAGTAAAGTATTGTTTGTCCAAGTTAAGTGTAGTATCTGATTCATTCCGTTTATAAAACAAACCTAAAAATCAGGAAAATGTAACTCAAAATTTAGACAACAACAACATATAAAGCAACTTAAACAAACCTAACAACGATGAGCAAACTACCATTATCCTTATAGTTGTAGCTGAAGCATGGCCACCGCCAACAAAAACATCCGCTTCATGCTGAAAACAACTGCTAAAAATTGCCACGGGCAAACGAACAGGTACAGACGTCCTAATCCACGGTTAGCAGGATGATTGTATGATTTCCTTCAGCTTTTCGAACAACCCTAAAACAGACCAGCTATGTTTGATCCGCCAGTTATTCAAGCTTCTGCACACACCAGTTATTTTAGATGTGATATATGGCATGACAGTTAGAAACTCTACTTATGTATAGAATTTTATACTCCAAGCACGCATAAAAAGTCATAATAATGATAAAGTACATACATGCATATCGAGGCAACTTAATTCTAGAAACCAACCAAACAAGACAAATGCACATGGAGGCAAAAGGCTAAATAGTCACCATAGTTGAAAAAGAAAAAAAAAAAACTAAAGTACATACATATTACATTGGAAATCGAAAAAAACCTGCATGACATCATTGATGTTGTCACAACATTGTCTTGCATCATGATACAACATTACAGACAACATAAACCCAAATGATAAAATACATGCCAAGACAATTTATTGTGTCATTCTTATCTGGCAGCCTTTGATATGCTTTTTCGCCTCTTTAAAAGCCCGCCCATCCATTAACTACTTCATTGCGTCCTTGTACTTTCCCTGAGTACACAAACTACTTATTTGCTCTGAGTACATCATATCACTTGTACCAAGCTCTGGAGAAGTGTCTTGAATTTTCACATTTAGCCCTTTCTCTACAAGTTTCAACACTAATTTATCTGCTCCTCAGTTCTACCAGCATTAGTAAGTGCACTCACAATGGCACTATAGGTATACCGGTCAGGCTCCAAAAAAATTTCCTCCATTTCAGTCATAAGATCAAATGCATCCTCAAATCTTCCTTCTTTGCAAAAAGATGATATTATGTTGTAGGTAACTATGTCAATGGGCTTTCCCTTTAGAGATCCATGTGTTAAATAGTGTTAGACCTTTCTCCAGCATTCCCTCTCGGCAAAGACCTCGGAGAAGAATAATTATGTTACTAGTAGCTTCATCAGGTACCAAACCCTTCTCTAAAAGCTCATTCAGTTTATCTACAGCATGATCAGTTTTTCCTGACAGACACAACCCCCTGATTATAGTGTTATAAGTGACAACAGTAGGAACAATCCTTTTTACCTTCATCTCCTCCCAAAGCTTCAATGCCCTGTCTGCTTGTTCACCCTTGAAATACCCCATGATCAGAGTTCCATATGTTACCTCATCAAGAATATATCCTCGCTTCCTGGCATTCATAGTCAAGTTGTATGCATCCTCTAGCTTCTTCTCCAAGAAAAAAGTGTGCAATATGCTGTTAAGAGTAAAAGTATCCGTTTTCAACCCTTTCCTTCCCATTTCGTCCATCATCTTAAAAGCCTCTGCCATCTTTCCAGCTTTACAGTAACCATTAATCATCGTGTTATAAGTAAAACAATCAGGAGAAAACCCACTTTCCGTCATTTTCGCCATTGCATTGCTCGCCTCATCAATATTACCTTCCTTACAAAACGACTTAACCATTATATTATGAGTCACAGCATTCTCCTTGACTCCCCTCGATTTCATCTCCTCTACTAACTTAAACGCAGCAGCGCTACCCTGATGCTCAAAACACCCATCAATCAAAGTATTATAAGTAACAACATCAGGAACCAATCTATTTTTTATCGTTAAAAAAAAAAATCATGAACCAATCTCAAACTCTCCATCTCATCTCTAAGCCTAACCGCCTCGTCAATCTTACCCTCATCACACAAACCCCTACCTAACCATAGTATTATAAGTCCAAACGTCCGGCAACATACCATTCCCAGTCATCAATTCAGTATCCTCAACAGCTCCCTTCAACCATTTCAACTTACAATACCCATGAACCAAAATATTATAAGTATTCCTATTAGGAACAAGACCATTATTCTTCATTTGATACAACAAATCCCTAACTTTACTCAACTGACTTCTCTTACACAAAGCAGTCAAAACAGTATTGTAAGTAACATTATCAGGACAACAACCGAATTCCCCCATTTGATTAATCAACCGAAAAGCTTCTTCGAAACTATTATCAGACAATAACCATGAATCAAAATATTGAAAGTATTTGTATTAGGTCAAACACCACGTTTAACAACATCCTTAAAAACCTGTCTGGACAAAACCAAAGAGTGAGAGGAATTAGACCTTACAAGATCATAGAGAAGAGTATTGCACGTAAGCAAATTGGGTCGAAAATGGAGGCGTTTCATCTTGTTGAAGATCTGAAAAGTGAGTTGAGGTTGTTGAGAGATAACGTAAGCAGCAAGGGAAGTGTCAAGTATGGGTTTAGGAATGGAGTGATCGGAGTGAAGGAGGTGGGAATGAAGCGAATGATGGGGGTAATCAAAATGTGCCTTTATTCGGAACCATTTGAAGAAGGAAATCAGGGTTGTTGGGTGAGAGTGAAGGGGTTTCCATGAAAGGATTGAGATTATGATTGGGAGAATGAGGTGAGGGATGAAAGGTTGAAGATTGTGTGGGTTTTCGTGGTTTGTTAGCATTGTTATTATGGTTTGTATCAGTTGTACTTCCTTTCCTCCTCTGCCTCCGCCGCCATTGTTTGTGTTCATCATCTTCCTCCTCCTCATTTCTTCTCTGTTTCAGATTAAGAACAAATTCTGAACCAAAAAAAAAAAAAGCAAAAGTACCATATAATAATCTCTAATAACAATCCTTAAATTTTCAACCAAGTGTCCATATAATAAAGTCTAATGCAAAAGGTGAAAAATTGCAAAAACCTAAATATACGAAAAATCCCTAAGGGTGCGCTTGATTGATCAGCTAAAAATCAGGGGACTGTGTTGAAATTTGGGTCTAATTCATCCTTGCAAAACTAGCTAATGTGAGGTTAGGATTGCCCCACTTATAAACACATGTTCATATCATATTTTATCTGATGTGGATTCTTTTAACAGACTGCACTAGGCAACTTTTTTTGTAATCATTGGACTCGACAAAATAGGTAGTAAGGGACTAGACAAAAACAAGAATTCTTGTCCCTCGTTAAACCATGGCACAAATTTTTGTTTAAAGTACAAAACTATCAAAAACACCAAAATATTCTTTTTATGTTCCAACATAAAAACTATTACTTCTCTATCTCTTGTACAGCATAATGTGCAGTTCTTGAGATCCACTTCTACTTGTTCCAAATTCAGCAGACCTTCTCCTGAATAAAATATCAGGAAAGCCATAAATATTGCTGAGAGGAACAAATGACCACAACATAAATAAGCATGGGTAAATATGCTGAAATATAGATTCATATAATACAATATATGTCATCATCACCAATAACCATACATGGATTTCTTGCCCTGAATTAAAAGGCAGCAAAATTCTTTCGTTTCAAAACCATCAGATAAGTTATCCATTACATTAATCTTGAAACAATAATACACTTTGTCCATGTCAAGGACAATGAAACAAAAAATTGGATATACATACATGAAGGAATTGGATTGCTTCTAGCACCATGAACTCGCACAGCAACATTCATTAAAATATCAGTATACTTTATGCAGCAAAGTCAAAAACTATATTTCGCAGCCACGCATCCCAGATAAACAATGATACTTACCGTAATAATCGAGTACCAGGAAATTATTAGAAACTGATCATATAGTGCATGTTCCTCTGTTTATATTAAGTGATTCTTAATTGATGTGCCTCCGCTCCTTGCTTTAATTCCATGAAACTTTTTTTAAATGAGTGATAGAAAACATTGTTGCTTCTTGGCTTGGCTTCATATTTGATATTTGTAGTTTCTAATTTTTTTCATGTTATCAGCAGATACTGAAAACAATTTGCGTGACAATAATCCTAAAACATTTTATCAACAGTGAGTTGTTTATTCATTATTTGTAAGTCGACTAACGGCTATTAATTCGTATATCTTTGACAGGGATGGGATCATTGCTTCTGTTCCAAGCTATGAGGAGCCTTACATATAAAGTTCCAAATGTCCTAATTGTGGACTAAAGTTGCTTAGATGAGTTATTTTGATAAAAAAAGTAACTCTTCAAGACATTGTCTTGTACCTTGAATTCATTGGTTCTTTATATTAACCATCTCTTACATTGAGTATCAAACATATTCTTCAGAAAAACCTGCAATAAGCATGTTAATGGCCTTAAATCGATAGCAGTTACGTGCTTAATTATTCATTTAAATTATAAACAGTGGAAGTTTAAGTCTATTAAGTATTATCTGTTTATGAGGAACTACTGCACATGTATAAAATGTAGCGTATAGAGTCATCAAGAGGTAGAATGGTAGACATCACACAAAATATGATATACACATTCTTCTTTGTGACATGAAAATCCTTAAGCTAGCAACTTGAATTACAAATTAAAGTAGATGATAATGACTCATTTGACTTCCTCAATCTCATCCAAAGCATAGTTGTTTGTTGATACATTTGCATAGTTAACTTTGTTGAATCTTACCACAACTGGGTAGCGAGTGTTAGGATCCTACACAACACAACAAAAAGAAATTTTAGTAAAATCATAATGATAAAAATTTCAAATGTCAAAATTTGTGTAAGAAATATTTCTGTTTTTTGAAGTAGGAGAAAAGCTAACCTGGTCAACAGCAACAACCGAACCGATACCATTGAACCAGTAGGACTCTTTTCTAAGAACCTTGACCTGTTAAGTAGAACCAACAAATTAAACAAAAACTGGAAGAAGAAGAAGAATAAGAAGGGTCGTGTTAACTTATCTTCTTATGGCACATGTTAAGCAACCTAAAAAGAGCAATTTTGTATTGGAAAACATAATATGTCAACTTTTAAGAAGTTGAATGCACGACTTTTGATGCGTATATTTCTATAATGAGTTCCTTAACATGTGCCCTTAAAAGGCACACGTTAGCATTTGCCGAATAAGAAATAAGTTTCCTACTAAATTACTTGTTGACAATTCCAAGTTCCTATCAGTTTATAATTGAAGTTTTAAGACAATTGTGTGTGTGTTTGGAATAGTTTTGCTGTGCAAATATCACGTCCCAAGGCAAGCTGGAAGTGGAAATCTTGAAGCTACAAAAACAAGCTTTTCTGAAAACGTGAAAATCCACCGTGATTCTCTAAAAACCACCGCTAAACCAAATGAGCACCGCATGATTTTAGTGTTATATTTATTTGTATAAAAATATGTTTGCATACTTAAACTTAGAATTATCATATAAATTAAAAAGAGTGTGGCATAAAATGTGATTACAATTTCCAAATCACAAATGAAAGTATACTTTCATACGGCATAGTTTATTTGGAAGTGTAAATAGTCTAACACACCTTAGCACCTCTTTTGGGACCAACTGGTGGGGGCTTGGTTTTTGGAGCTGCCTCACCTTCAACAGTTGGTGTTGCAGCAGCCTCCTCAGATGCCCTAACAACAAGTCTAAAATTGGTGTTCTTTGTAGTAGTAGGGTACATGACCATATTCATTCTAGATGCTAATAAATTTGTGTTTGTGTTCCCTGAAACATTATTAGGTGACAACACAAACCCTGAAGCTGCGGATGTCATGTTGCAACTAGCCATGATACCTCTCTCTCTCTCTCTCTCTCTCTCTCTCTCTCTGTCTTTGTTGATAATCTTAAGTGTGGCAAAATAGCTAAGACAAAAGACAAGAACAAAGATTGAGAGGCTTTGAATGAACTAAATTTTGTTTGTTTGTTTGTTTAGGAGAATTATTATCACAATCTTTTCCTCCATTGTGATAATGCCACCTATGCACCATATCTCATTCCTTTGGATAATGTTATTATTCATAACAAAATTACATAATGAATCTTGGTGACTATACTCACCCCATAAATATTTCATTGCCTTAATTAATGTTTAGGTCCTTAAGTTATTTGTTGATACATTTTAGTCTCGTAAATTATTAACGTTACATTTTGGTTCATTTAAGTTATCTTCTGTCAACCAAATAAATTCTCACCGTCACGTCTAAGGTGGATACACATTGCAAGTTGTCACGTCACCGTTCACATGTGTCTATTTAACGTTTTGGCAAAAGACTAACGGTGAGAATTTATTTGGCTAGCATATACTAACTTAAGTGACTAAATTGTAACGTTAATAACTTATGAGACTAAAAATGTAACCAACAAATAGCTTAAGAGATGAAATCATTAATTAAGCCATATTTCTATTATCTAAAATGTCACAAAATTTTCTTTCGTCTGTCCTACAGATTCGTTGCCTTAACTAGAAACAAAAATAATGTTACAAACATAAGAGAAGGCTAGTATTTTTTCTGGTGCTATTATTTTCCACTATCCAAAAATTCTGCTCGTATACTACTGATTACTTGTGTTACGACAATATGTATCCCTTAAAAAAAATTACCAAGGAGTTTAATTTTACGTATAAATCCATGATATGATTTTCTTCATTCAATATAACTTAGTAGATCAGTTCACCACAATAAAATAACAAAATTAAAGTTTATCTTATATAGGAACCAGGGCTCCCTTAGCTTAAAAATAAAATATAGAAGATATCAATAAATCAGACAACACTGGTCTCTTAATTTGAGTTTTGGCCATTGTTACACATATTTCACTTCTTTTAACTATAGACACACAGTTTATAACCTTGTGGTATTAAGGAATGAAATTCAAATCCATTTGAATATGATTGTAAAATGAGCAGCAATGCTCTTCTTCTCCAGTTTTATATATAAAAACTATAAATTTATAGTACACACTTTTCTTTAAAAAAATGCACATTGTAAGTTACTTCCTTCGATCTCAAATATAAATAAAATTTTAGTTTTTAGATTTATTCAATAACTAATGTATTTAGTCTCTATTATTATGTGTTTAGAGTGTTGTTTTAATAATATACCCCATAGATTAAAAATTGGATTTTTTTTTTAAAGAAGATTAAAAATTGGATGAAAGGTGTTTGTTAAAATTGCTAAATGATTAAAAGGTACGGAGGTATATTACTTTTTTTGTGTGGAAATGGAGGTATGTTTCACGATTGAATTGATAGCTTCTTTGTAAATGGGCTTATTGCTTGCAGCAGCTAGAACTTGGACCAACGTACACGAAAGGGTAAGTAAATGGGCTTGATGCCATTTGATTAAAAAAAAGAGCAGTATTGCTATTCAGGACCCTTTCTTTTTGTAGTGAATTTCATATGTTTTTCAAATTACTTATGGAACACAAGAAAACTGAATTTTGGAAACTAAATTTAAAAAAAAATAAAATTAAGTTACAAAGTAATTTTGGAAATCAATTTCTGAAATATATCAAGAAAACTTGCATTTTTTTTATTTAGTACAACTGGATATGAAGTATCTTTGATATCATGATGTCCGGGGAAGTGAACATACTAACTATCAATATGTAAGTTTTTGTGATGCGTACATAGGTAGTTGAACAGTAACAATTTTAAAAATAACTTAGCAGAAGTCATCAATTAATATTACTCCCTCTGATTATGTAATTTTTTTTTGTTTTTTTTATAAGAAACACTGATCAATTTTTTATTTTTAAATGTATTAGATGTTTAAAGAGTATGTAAATAAGTTGAATGAAGAGTAATTAATATAGTGGCATTTATGAAAAAAATGAATAAACTTATTGGAGTATTAAATGAAAATAATTATTTCCAATATGTTTCTTTGGTTTTAATGATTTAGATATGTACATCCATTTGGAAACAACTTTGATGACAACCTTGTTTTTCTCTCTTCTTATTGGTCAAAAACAATGAAGAGAGAAAAAGGATGAGAGAGGAAAAGAAAATAATGTGAGTATGAGAGAGAAAGTTGTCAAGAAGTTATCACAAAATAGTTGTACAAATATCATTTCTCTTTTTTTTAATAATGATTTAGAGGTTTTGTTTATAATAAGAAGGATGATAGGGTGTAATAACTCATAAAGTTTAAACTTTTATAGCTATAAAAATGTCAATGGAATATGGGTTGGGGATAGCGCGGCGCAAAAACTGGTTTTTTTTTTGCACACAAGTTCATACATAATTGAATTAGAGAGAGTCATTCTTTTAAGTTAATTTTTAAAGTGTCGTGCTAATTTGTGTTTTAAGGACAAGTTAAGAAACTAAAAATGAAATTAATCAATAAATGCATAAGTTAAAAGGATAAAATTTAAAACTTTCAAAATTAAAAATACACAATTTTCAAGATTTAATTTCTACTTTTGGTTTTTTATTTTGCACCATTAAGATATAAGTTAACATTTCCAACTTTTAAATAGATAACTACTCCCTGTAAAGTTATAGATAATTACTCCCTTTAAAGTTAAATTTTAAATAGATACATTATAGTTTTGTTAGGCATTGGTATCGTATAAAAAAATTAATTCAAAATTTAAATATACTATAAGCAATTAAATATAAAAATAACAGGATAGTATTGCATTATTGGATGATGCACATGTACCCAACAAAAAGAGACATATGTCCTCTCCTTTTAGCCCTAAACTCTATTATTTAGGCTTTGTTTGGGAGTTTGGACGGGAGAGAAAGTAAGCACTTTGGGGGTGGGAAATAGATAAACCAATGTTTATGATTCATATATTTTTAATATTAAGAATATTATAACAACATAGAATAAATTTAAAGAATTTATATAAACCTTCAAAAACTCTTCTCCAATACTACTTTTTAGTTCCCCAAATGAAAATGATTTTGTATTATGAAGAAAAATTAACCCTCCTAAAGTCCTTCCCTCCTGGTGTATTTTATTTCTTCCACTTCTTTCTTTTTTTCAAAACTCTCTCCTCCATTCACCTCCAAACTCGCAAACAAAATCTTATGGTCTTATCTCTTTTTTACCATTTAGTTATTTATTCTCTCGCATCCCTCCCTTTGTGTTTGTAATGTAAAGGAGAGGATCCAAACACAACAATAACACATAGAACGGGTGGTTCACCTAACATATTCATCTAAAAAAATGAATAACATATTCGATGATGCGCATGTACCCAACAGAAAGGGACATGTGTTATCTCCTTTTAGCTCTAAACTCTATTCTTTTAAGTTTTGTTTGGGAGTTTGGAGGGGAGGGGAAGGAAGGACTTTGGGGTGAGAAATATATAGTAAAATAGATAAATCTTTCACAATTTTTTCAAAGAGTGTTTTTTTAGAGAATGATAAACTAATGCTTATGATTTATATATTTTTAGTATTAAGAATATTATAACAACATAGAATAAATTTTAAGAATTCATATAAACCCTCTAAAACTCCTCAAAACCTTCCTCTAATACAACTTTTTAGTTCCCTTGAATGAAGAGGGTTTTGTATTATGAAGAAAAATTATCCCCCAAAGTCCTCCCCTTCCAATGTACTATATTTCTTCCGCTTATTCATTTCTTTTTTTCAAAATCCTCTCATTTCTTTCCCTCCAAACTCACAAACAAAGTCTAAGGTCTGCTCTCCCCGGAGAATTAAAAATATAACTAACTTAGAACAAAGTCACAGTCTTATCTCTTTTTTACCCTTCAGTTCTCTATTCTCTCTCATCCCTCCCTTTGTGTGTGTAATGTGAAGGAGATGATCCAAACACAACAGAAAACACAAAGAATCGAGTGGTTCACCTAAAAAAATAGGGTCATGTTAACTTGTGCTCTTAGGACACATGTTAAGCATTAAATTTATTTCATTAATGGCAAGAATTTATTTAAAAAAATTAATATTAAATATTTTGAGCAATAAATTAACACAATTTTCAATATATAATTTCTACTAATATAATTCTTAACATATACTCTAAGGGCACAAGTTAACATTTAAAAAAATATATTATATTATATAAAAAAAATCTAGAAACCAATTTATTTAAGAATAAAAAGAAAATCACTTCTTCTCTTCTTAGTTTATTGCGTGCATGCTTAAATAATAGACTCCTTTTATTTTTAAAAGAAACACTAATAATCACCCTTGCTTGTTGGTGGACGTAGCTTATTATTATGATGTCATTCGAACAAGTTAAAGGTGAATCTTTCTCCTTAATAGGGGTAATGATATACCCTTGATGGCAAATTATGCATCATAAGTGACACTTAAATTTATTTTGTGATTAGGAAATCGATTTAGAGGGTCATTTTCAAATGCATGTGCAACTTGTACGTCACACTTTGACAGACAACAAAATTAAAGCGACATGTTTTGTGTCCCGTTCAAGATTTTCTTCCCGGATTAACGGCTACCTCATGTACATATTTCTATGTTAACTCACCTATAAGCCCCTAGGATTTGTTTAGATTTTGGTGCGTTCAGGGTAACATCGTCAAATAAATTATTATCAGTCACAAAGTCAAACTAAACAAAATTGTGAAAGAATATTTGTTTTTATATGTATATCAACCTCTTATGAACTTGATTCATCACCCGTCTCATTTTGACAAGATGAAATCCTGAAGTGATAAACTTGTTTTTTATATGCTTTGACATGTTATGATTGGTAATGAAATTGATAGAATTATGGTGAACCGTCGTAATTTTGATAAAAAATAAAATTTAGAACTTCAAATTTTGATAAAAAAAATAAAATGTAGAGCTTCAAAAAATTGCAAAAAATGTGATACTAAGGGACTAAAATGTCTGGCTTTGACCAAGTGGATGAGCCCAAATGCTTAAGAAACTCCATCTAAGATGAATGATTTGGGAGAACCCGTGTTTGATCCGTGGATGGAATTAGGGCTGGACATCGGTCGGTTTCGGCCGGAAATCGGGGCCGATCCCTGTCCACGATTGTAAACCTGTAACCCAATTCCGACTGTTGTAGTGGTCGGTTTGTTCGGTTTCGGTTTTATCGGTTAAGACGAATTTTCGAGTGGTTTCATTCGGTTAAATCTATAGAGTATTTTTTAATAAAATTGAGCATCCATGATTTGCCAGTAATAAAGCATCTGCAATCATATTACATATGAGATTCAGAGTCATAATTTTACAGTGACAACAAACACAAGCATACAGTAACGAAAAAGAAGAAAGAAACAACACCAAGCTTGTAGGTAAACTAAAAAACATAGATTTGGGAGCTATTTTAGGTTTTAAAAACGAAAGAAGAGGTTGTTTATTATGGATTTAAGTTGTGTTATTTAAGGGTTTCTGGTTTAAGAGATGTGATGCAATGATTTAAAGAAGATGATCAACGAAGAACAAAACAATGGAAAGGAAGGATCACGGTGGAGAGAATGGAGGATGAGAAGTTTGTGTTCAGCGTCGTTTGAGAGAGAAACAGAAGTGTTCAACGCCGTTTGAGAGCTTGAGAGTGAAAAATAGGGTTTCCTTCTCTTCAACGTAAGCTTATATGTGTTGGACTTTATCCATAAATGGGCTTCCTTTCATAAATGGGCTTGCTAGCATTATCATCACTCGGGTTGTTATGGTTTTCGATGGGCTGGATCTGCCCACCCGTAATCGACCACCACAAAGCAGTCAAACCCATTTCTTTGAAACCGCTCCACCCGATTTAACCGTGTAACCCGACCGAAACGGTTCAGGCCAAGCGGGTAGGGCAGTTTGGGCCGGTTTGATAGTTTTTTGTCCAGCCCTAGATGGAATAATTATTGGTCAAATTTTACTTACATTCTGACCGAACTTCAAATAATCAAGGGTTCATTTTCTTATAAATCGGAGGGTCAACACACAAATAAAAAGTCGACATTAAAAAATGGGACTAGTTTTGTGAATGTGATAGGGGGATTGATTGTATAAGACACTCCCTCAAGATTCACTTTTTAAACGTAAAAAAGAAAACTCACTCTTTAAATGAGAATCTAATATGAGTAGAGTAGTACGTCATCCAGTCTCATATATAAGCAAACAATGCCAACTTGGTCGACCTAACAAAATTAAAAAGTTTAAAACCATAAGTTCATTTTGCAAAATTTCAAACAATTTTGCGGCGATTTTAGTTTTCAACGTGCGAGATTTTTGTCACGCTTATACTTGGTTGGTTTCACAAAGGTTTATAGACCTTTCAATCTATGGGGGTTTCAAACCCTGTTATATTGTCCTGTCAACTAAAAAATTATCTCAATTATAGTTTTACTGTAAAAAATAATTTCATAATTTACAATGGTTGTAAAATATGTAATTCATTTTTTTAGTGTTTTAATCAAACTCGGTCACTTCAACTCTGTGTTTAATGCTTACTACAACTTAAATTTTGTATTTGTATATTACTACAACTTACATGTTTAGCTCCAAGCTATTTGAGAGACAATAGAAGGTAGGGATGGGGGATAAAACATTCGGGGGATATAAGAAAGTCTAAAAAGAAGAGAAAGATAACTAAACAAATAAAATAATTGTTGTGTCTCTATTCCTATCTCTCATTCATTTGTCCCCCCCTCCCCCCCCCTCTCTCTATTCCTATATCTCATTCTCTTCACAGCACCTTTGTTGTATTTTATCATGACACTTTACGATGTCATCTATCGCTCAAAGAGAGATAGAGAGAGATAACTACACAATAAATTATCTCTCATCAATCTTTTATCTTTCTCTTCTCTTACCTCCATACCACCCCCATTTTCTCTCATGTCCATCCTAAATTCTTTCTCAACTTTCTTTTCTCACTGGATATTTTCCTTATGTGTCATTTCTCGTCTCTCCCTCTCCTTTCTTTATCCTTTTTTGTCTTTTTTTCTATCTTTCCTTACTCTATTCTTTTCGGGGGAGAGAGATATATATATATAGAGAGAGAGAGAAAAAAATATAGCGAAGAGATAAATGAGACCCAAATAACATAGGGTGGAAGAGAAAGAGAGAAAGAAACTATATACATGAGAGAAAACTATAATATTTAGGGAATTACTTTTCCCACCCTATGGCCTTCTCCCGCGCCCTGTAAAATTTCCAAAAATGCCCCTGTGTATTCCGGATTCATGTTTACTATTTCGGATTTTATAATCCGGACAATTCTTATGTATGATCAGTCATCAGACTCTCTCACATTTCAGCAGTTTTGAGTTCTGCTTTTAAAAACGACAAAAAAACTAAGTAAAAAAAGCTAAAAACCTATCAAATAAAATCATAAAAATATAAAAATAGCACCAAAAAATTCTAAAGATCAAATAAAACTAATACAAAAAATTTCGGATTTTTCTGAGAATATGAAAAATTATAAAAAAATGAAAAATGGGTTTAAACGATGGAATTTTGGATTTTGAGGGGCAGAGTCTCGTGAGAAGTCCCTTCTAGAGGAGTCATGGTCCTTGAATTTTTTCTGATTTTATGGGGAAGTTTCGGAGCAATCCGATTAGGTTGCCCGAAAACCCGATTTTTTACTAAGAATAGGTAACAATGACCCAAAACAGAAGGATGAGAGTTAGGAAGATTAATATTGTCCCTAGAATGACTATCCATGTTACAAACATGTTTAAAATTTGTGCTGATACAGTTCAAATTATATAATTCGAACTGTTTTACCTTGAAAAAGGGTGTTTAGGGGGTTTCCGGATTATGTAATCTGGAAACATCATGTAACGCGCCCTATTTTTTGAAGTTTTCGGATTACAAAATCCGGAAAAATCCGTCACTCATTTTTTTCACCCTTTAACAAAAGAAAACACCATTTTGGATTATAAAATCGGGAAACTCAAGGGCATTTTTGAAAAAAAATAGGGCGCGCGAGGAAACCCACAAGGTGGGAAAAGTAAATCCCTAATATTTATTATGTGTCTCTCTCTCTCTCCTATCTTCCTCTTAGAGAAATACAATATAGTGCATAAAAAGAATAGAAGATTGCAAAGAAATGGATGAAAAAGGTTATAGATGATAATGTGTATCTCTTTGTTTCTCTCCCCTCTAAATTCTTCTATCTCTCTTTACTACATCATTTCTTTAATCTCTATCCACTGTAGTCTCTCTCTCTCTTTTTCGTACGAGTTGTGTTGTTTGAACGACCATTTGATTGACAATTTTTGAGGCAACCATAATTTTACAAAGAAAAAGAAGTATTGACTCAAAAACCAAAGCGAATAAAAACATAATGTGGGTACGAGAGAGAAATTTATCACAAAAGTTGTCAAAAAGTGATTGTACAAATATCATTTCTATTTTCCTATTTATCCCCTCATATCTCTTCTATCTCCTTCTCTCTATATCTTTATCCTTTATTTCTCTCCCTCCCCTCATATCTCTTCTATCTCCTTCTCTCTATATCTTTATCCTCTGTTTCTCTCCCTCTCGCTCCTTTATTGATTTTCATGGCTATAAGCATTAACATTTTTATATATATTATAGGCCCTTAAACTATTAAAAAATATATTAAATAGGTCATTAAACTAAATAAATTTAATTGAGGTCTATGAACTAATGTAGTATGTTTTTTGTAAATAGATCATTCCATTAATGCTTGACCAACATTTGACGGATGGAATGACCTAACTATAAAATATATTAGTTTAAGGACTTAATTATTGATTTCCTAGTTTTTTTAGTTTATGGATCTATTCAAAAATTCTCAAATGGTGTAGGGATCTACTAAATAATTACATCATAAAGTTATTATAATATTTCATTTATGTGTGCATTTGTAACTTTACAAAACAATCTTAGAGATTCAACTATTTAGCACAAAGATAAGATATACACTCCCTTGCATAGTATAGATGTTTTGGTTGTATATAGTGAATGGTGGCTATGGAAGCACTATCTCTTTTCAAAGACCTACTTAGTAAATTGCATTAAAATAAATAAATTTCACTATAACATAATTACATGGAGTTATTTATGGAACCAAATTTATACATTTTTTTCTAAGTGATGACTTGAAGAGATTTATTGCTTATTAAACATAATCACTAAAAAATATAAAGCGAGAGACGTGCATGAGTGCGACGAATTTAATCATAATAAATATGAAGTTCCATTTTAGATGCTCTTAAGTTACATGTTATTTTTATTTTTTTTTGTAGATAGACTTTTGCCATCATAAACCCACCTTTAAGTTGCATGTTTTACTAGATATAAAATAGAGAGATGTTTTTTTAAAACAAAATTAAGAGCAATGATAACTTGGCACAAAAAACCAACACAATACAAACACGGTATGCTTATGCGTATTTTTCTTCTTCTTTTCTTTCGGCCTTTACCCTTCTGGTTGAAGTAAATGTCACTGGGGGGGGGGGGGTTGTTTAAAAAAATTTATGTTTAGACTCTCAGGAGTTTTC
>Ga0315914_1002629_pt1 | contig 27489 bp, 10 predicted proteins | sample MpolenodulesMG_FD_203920 | JGI IMG/M metagenome (GOLD analysis project Ga0315914, IMG submission 203920) | Medicago polymorpha root nodule microbial communities from Los Angeles, California, United States - elongated nodules | ecosystem: Host-associated > Plants > Roots > Nodule | place: USA...
ACAATACGAAACAGAACAGACTCTGTTTTTCTAGACACTTGAGAATTCTAAGATATGAACTATTGTAAGAATTCTCTAAGTTGTTGATGTGTTTGCGACGTTTTGCACAGAGAGTGTTGGCCTTTTTGCTATTTGTATATTGTCTCTTTGTTCTTCAAGTCTTTATCCCTATATATAGAGGATTTGAGAGACGTTGAGAACTAGCCGTTACATCAACTTGTCTTGCTTGAAGCTTTGATTCTTCACCATTGATCCTTTGCCTGATTTGATAATTGTCCTATGAAGAACTAATTTCAAATCCATTCCATTTGAAACGGAACAATGTCTGCAGCAATGTTACTATTATTCTTGTCTTGATGTAGAGACAAGTTGCAGAGATGGTGGTTGCAGAGGCGTGTGCAAAGTTAGTGGTTGTACACTTCGTACATTGTGCTTTGTCAACTCTAGTGAAGTAGCTTCTAATGCGATGCTTCTGATGACCTTGCTTCTGATGACGTGTCTTCAGGAGCTCTTTCTTCAGACTCGTTTCTTCAGACGCACTTCTTCAGACGCATATCTTCAGATGCATTTCTTCAGACGCTCTAAGCTTCAAATAAAATTCGTTTGCTCTTTGACTTGTTCAATCAGAATCTTTATGAATAGTGCTTTGATTATGATCCTATATACTTGAACAAATGTTTAACATATCCAATTATTAATTTTTAATACTTTGTTATCATCAAAACTTAAGAGGTGATTTTGCGAAACACCCTTTGTTCCAACATAGAATACCTTGTATTCAAAAACGGTGTTTATCATACGGTTGTATCTTGAGGTGACGACCTTGACGATGTTTGGTATCACATACATATAGAGTCGTGTCTTAAACGCATTGCGTAACTTGACAGATGTCATACTTGCTTATGTGCTCAGTAAATATTTGCATTGGTGAATTGTGTGTACTTTGTGAAAAATTTATATTGTTATGCTTGATGATTATTATTGTGGTTGAGTTGTTTAATCGTCAACCCATAATCTACCACCTTCCACGTGGCACTTCCTTTTTAGGAAGAGATCACTGTCCTTGAGTTCACAGTACACAACAAAACACTAGATCTTTTCTTCCTTTGTGTTGTGTGTTCATGTCCCAACAACACATTGATGTGGAAAACGAAGAACTACTTGGTAATGAGGACAGATTTTCAAGATGAAGCTCGCCATGTCATCATCCTGCTTGGTGTCTCAGTTTCTAGAATCTACGTTCTTCAAATAATTGCTTCTATTGCTGCTATGTATGTAATCTAAGCTCTTATCTCCGTCTCATTTAATTTCTCTTCGAATTCATTCCTTATATTTTTTCCTATACTCATCATTTGCTGTGGTTGTATTGTGTTCATATATCTGTTGCAGCAGATAAGCAGCTTATTGTGTTGGTTTTGTTGTTTTGTTTTGTTTTGTCAAGATTTGTTGTGATTAAGTTTAAATAAAATTTGATTTTGTAAAATTGATTTTAGTTAAAAGTGAATTGTGAAGTGATTTATGTTTAGATGCATTCGTGTAAATGTGAGTTGAATAAAAAAAATATGAGTGTAAAAATCACGTTTGGTTACTTAAATGATGAAAATTGATTTTGAATGCATGAATTTTGTAAAAATGATTTTACTTAAAAGTGAGTTGAATGTAAAAGTTGTTTATGTTTAAATACATTTACATAAAAGGTGAGTTGAACAATAATATTCGGCGTAAAAATCATGTTAAGACTCAAAAGCTAGACAAATCCCAACTTCAAGTTAGAATCAATTATGGAGGCAAAATGAATTTTACTAGAGAGCAACCAAACTTGCTAAAATTGATTTTATAGCTCTAGAATCAATAATGGCTTCTCCAAACGTGGAACCAAACATAGGCGATAAATCACAGCTTCAAGTTAGAATTAATGAATTCTAAATGCAAAATCAATTCTAATGGGACGTTCTCAAACATTTCAAAATCATTTTTATGTGTCTGAAATCACTTTTGTCTCTCCCTACAGGAAACAAAACACACAATAATTTCACGTGCCGACTATAAATAATGATCATCATAGACATTTTATTAGAATAACAAACCCGACTCTAAAGGAAATCGATACACAGTCTTGAATGTGATTGAGATGGTAAAAGGCTATGGCGACATTTGATGTGTTGGGTGCGAGTTCAAACCCGCAATACCTATCTTTTCTGCAATTCCTGTGTGGGATTTTAGCAATTAGGCTTTTTGAAAATCGAAAAAAATAACTGATAAATAAACACAAACAATTGATCATGAAATTTGGCCGATCGCGCCTATGTCTCCGACAATAGAGTGATTGATATAGTTTTTTATTATGGTTGCAGATTACCCATGGACCGTACCCATGTGCTCTGAACCATACTAGGTCCAAACTATAAGTTTACCCCCTGAACCGTATGTGCTCTGAACCCTACTGCTACACTCGTTGCATTTTCAGCTCCACTTCCTCTGCCACCATACGCTCGAGCGTCTGCCCTCTTATCAATGAATACGAGTCATTCAAATCACTTCAATTTTAGTCGGTGTTTACTTTAGCTTTCCTTTTTTGTCTTCTAAAGCTATCTGTAAGTTTGATGTTTGTGGCTAGAGTAAATTTGCTAGAAACTGTCTTCCCAAGTGGGAGTTTATTGGTGGTAATTTTTGTTTGTGCGCTGTAGTTATTTGTTGATTGTTGTCCTACATCACCTCAAAGTTATATAGATAGATGTTAGTTTGTCCCTAAAGATGTAGCCTAGTTTTATAGGTTGGAACGCTGAAGGAATACTAAGAACGAGGTCTAGGGTTCAATCCCTGCTGTTAACAATTTCCCCTCGTCCTAACAATTAACCACTTTTTCCCTATGTGGTTATGTTATGATTGTTGGATACTGCGGATACACGTTGTGTTCCCCTGGTCCATTAGGAGCAGCGTAGAACTTGCAAAAAGGGAACAAGAAAGAATACTACGAAACATTTTCCCACTGTAATGCGTAATTTTTCGTCACGGTTATCGCAGATTGGCTGGAATTACCCGCTGCTTTGATTCTTCTTATTGTTGTTGCTCCCGATCTATTTGCAAACACCTTTAGAAGTGATGCAGTTGGCGGCATGGTAGTATGCCTTATCATTGCATGTTATTTGCTGCAAGAACATATTCGGGCATCTGGTGGTCTTAGAAATTCATTCACAAAAGCTCACGGCATATCAAATACCATTGGCATAATTCTTCTGCTAATCTACCCCATCTGGACATTGGTTCTCTATATTACTACATAGGCATATACATAAAGTGAAAAATTTGTATTTGGCTGGAAGTGTAACGATTTGGCTTCGATATCGTTAATTTGTTCGAAACTGATATCTAGGGACGTATACATGTACCTGTAGTTTGTATGTGTATAAATATGAAGTGAAATATTAGTGGATGACTTTTTAGCTTCATCAATCCTTAAAAATATGATTAGCAATGCTGTATTTTCGTATCTTTTGTATTCACAAACTGATTATTGTACTTGGAAATCATAATTTGGTTAGCCTGTGCACCAAATATCATCGTGTTTCTTGAAGTGCAGTCATTACTATTTGAGTTGGAGAAAATTTTAACATTTATAATTTTGAAAATATTGTTATAAGTAATTATTCTTACAAGAATTACATTTGGAGTTGCAGTTTTAACATATACAATTACTATTATACTTATAGATTATCATCACTTTAGTCAATACAATCAAATGTACAGAAAACCAAATGGATTTTGCATCAAATGGCCACTTGACATATGATCATGCTATTGTTCCTTTTGCTTCCTCATATAGTTCATCAATTTGATCCTGCAAAGCATTGTGGGGTGTAGATATTTTAAAAGATGGGTGGTGATGGGAGAGAAAGTGTTCAAACATACAATGCTATGAACAACTTCTCTCTCATTGTCACTCCTCTTAAAAACTAAAACTAAAAAGAAGCCATAAAATATGTGCCAAAGCTGGATGATTTTTTTGTTGTTTTTAGCCTTTTCCCTTTTATCACATTTCCTTTTATCATTTTCATTAACTCATTTATGGTTTTTCTACATGCATTGTTTGATCGTTTGATTTTGTAGCATACTCAGATGAAATGTGGTGTTATGGAGAAACAAGATCGCAATGGCAGCTAACTACTGATGAAAAGAATTCGACGGTAGCTAACTACCGATGGGGTTAAAGTTGTCATTTCATGGTGTTTCTTAACTTTCTTTAAAGTGGGAACATCAATTTTTAATTTTATTGGAGTCAAAGACCTGTCGAATCCAGCTTTGTCGAAAACCTTGTGTTTTATCATGGACTTATAGAATTTTGCAGTTTTGTCAATCATCCTGCATGTCGAAATATACATAGAAAAATATATGCTAACAGGGGGGGTGCTTGAAGGATTGAGGTATGCTAGAAGATTAGATTTTCAGCGCGTCGAGTTACATATGGATTCAGCGATGGTGGTCAGGATTCTCCCGATGGAAGATCTCTAGTGATGAAGATTCGAAGGATGTTGGATATAGATTGGAAAGTGGTTGTTCATCATACTTATTGGGAGGTAAATCAATGTGTGGATGCATTAGCAAATCTCACAGGTTCCTTGGATTTCCAATCTTGCATTGTTTGATGTGTATCCGTCACAATGTAGTTATTTGTTGGCAACTGATTTTTGGGGATTATCATTCCTCGTTTAGTTCCTTTGTAGTTTTTCTTTTCTAGACTTCGACCCTCTTTATAATAAAAAAAAAATTATATCCTCTAAAAAACAGTGGAATATAAACATAAACACTTATGTTTTGTAAAGAGTGTTACATGATGTGGGTTTGCATCGGAATTGAGCAAGTTCGATGCTAAAGAACAAGACCGCTAATTCTTTAAGCCTCTCTCTTTACTTCTTTATCCTCAATCAAAAAATATAATTTCAACTTAATATTATGCAAATTACTTTCAAGTTGTTTTATTATCTTGTATATTTATGATAAATAGTTAATACATATTTAATAAAAATAATTTCATATAATAATTATATTCATTTTTTCTTCACTACATGTTATAAGTATGAATTTTTCATACCTGCAAATAAAAGTGAGAATGTCCACTTAGTTGAATTTTCTCTATTTAAGAATAAATAATCTAATTGCCGCAAGCGTAGCTAAGTTGGCAGAGACATTATATGAAGAAGGGGTTCGAACCTCAAATTTTCCACTTATCCATTTTAAAATGGTGGAATTCTATCTATTAAATTACTTGATAAAAAGAAAGAAAAAAAAGAATTGAATCTCTAAGAAGATGCTCACCATATCTTAATATATTTTTTCAAGACCTAAATCTAGTACTTGAATCAATCTATTGTTGACGAGCTCAAATATTTTAAATTGAAACGAAAGATCTAAAAATGTTTATGACATCAAATATAATTACCTGCACATTTTCTTTTTGTTTTTGAATTCAAATATAATTTTATAGATAAATATTTCATCAACAATATAATAAATCAAGTAATTGATGAATTTTAATTCAGATGAAAATTTACAGAAAAATGTTAACAAGTGCCCTAAGGGCATTGTTTAAGCATCTAAAAGTAGCAACTTTTGCATTGAAATTGTACGGTTATAACTTCAACAAGTGTTTGATTTATATTTTCAAGGTATAATTTCTTTTTATGGGTTCATTAAACAATGCACTTAGGACACTTGTTAACAAGACCCAAATTTAAATTATACATCAACCATAGTTTTGAAAGCGAATTTGGACTAACAACTCAACAATAACATGCAATATCCCCGTGAGTTTAACTCAGTTGGCAGGAATATTGCATATTATATACAGGAGTCGGGTTCGAACTCAGACACACCACTTCTCCATAGTTAAATTGTGGGGGCTCTGATCAATAGACCAAAGAATAAAAAACATGCACATAAAGACTTTTAAATTGAGTTATAATCATTGTAAATGATGATATTTGACTTTATTTTTGACAGAGAGAGAGTACAATAATAATGTGGAAGACGAAGAACATGAATGCAGATTTTCAAGATGAAGCAGCAGCTCAATTGATTAGTTCTGATCTTAATGATCTTGCTGTGGCTGCCAATAACCTCACTCACAATGTCATCATCCTGCTTGGTGTCTCAGGTTCTGGATTCTCCGTCCTCCAATTCATTGCTTTTGTTGCTGCTATGTATGTAATCTAAGCTCTTATCTCCATCTCCTTTAGTTTCTCTTCAAATCCATTACCTATATTATGTTGCTTTTATTGTTTTGTTTTGATTAGGTTTAGTGTGTGTGTTTAGTTCTGTATGTGCTCTGCTACACTCATTGCACTTTCAGCTTCAATTGCTCTTCTCTTGTCAGGGAATATGAGTCAAGCTTTCCTTTGTCTTTTAAAGCTATATGTAAATTTTTATTTATGAAATGCAGTTATTTGTTGAGTTTGGATCGTACAAACTGGGAGACCAACATTTTCACATCACTACTCATTCCATACATTTTTTTCAGCCTGCCTTCATGGATTTTTGGTGTCTTCAGGTGATTAGCTTTTCATGCTTTAGTGTTATCAACTTCCTCTCCAATACCAAATTTTGTGTTTGTTATTTCGTTTTCATGATACTTAATTTCATGGCTTCACAGGGCAGAGATTGGGAGATGGATTGCTCTCATTGCTGTTGTATTACGACTTTTTGTTTCAAGACGCCTCCCTGGTATGTTCAAATTTCACTATATATATATTACTCAGTTCAAACTGTCCTGCATCACCTCAAAGTTATATAGATAGGTGTTAGTTTGTCCTTGAATGGGTTGGAACGCTGAAGGAATACTAAGAAGGAGGTCTAGGGTACAATCCCTGCTGTTAACAATTTCCCTTCCCCAAGCCCTAACAAACTAACCACTTTTCCCCTATGTGGTTATGTTATGATTGTTGAATACTGCGCATACACGTTTTGTGTTCCCCTAGTCCATTAGGAGCAGCCTACAACTTGCAAAAAGGGAAAAAGAAAGAATACTGGGAAATATTTTCCCAATATAATGCGTAATTTTTCGTCACATTTATTGCAGATTGGCTGGAATTACCCGATGCTTTGATTCTTCTTATTGTTGTTGCTCCCGATCTATTTGCAAACACCTTTAGAAGCGATTTAGTTGGCTTGGTAGTATGCCTTGTCATTGCATGTTATTTGCTGCAAGAACATATTCGGGCATCTGGTGGTTTTAGAGATTCTTTAACAAAAGCTTATGGAATATCAAATACAATTGGCATAATTCTTCTGTTTTTACAAAAGTTCATGGAATATCAAATACAATTGGCATAATTCTTCTGCTAATCTACCCCATCTGAACATTGGTTCTCTATATTACTACATAGGCATAAACATAAAGTGAAAAATTTGTATTTGGCTGGAAGTGTAACGATTTGGCTTCTATATCGTTAATTTGTTTGAAACTGATATCTAGGGACGTACACATGTGCCTATAGTTTGTATGTGTATAAATATGAAGTGAAATATTAGTGGATGACTTTTTAGCTTCATCAATCCTTAAAAATATGATTAGCAATGCTGTATTTTCGTATCTTGTGTATTCACAAACTGATTATTGTACTTGGAAATCATAATTTGGTTAGCCTGTGTACCAAATATCATCGTGTTTCTTGAAGTGCAGTTATTGTAATTTTGAAAATATTGTTATAAGTAATTATTCTTACAAGAATTACATTCGGAGTTGCAGTTTTAACATATATGATTACTATTATACTTATAGATTATCATCACTTTACTTAATACAATCAAATGTACAGAAAACCAAATGGATTTTGCTTCAAATGGCCACTTGACATATGACTTATGCCATTGTTCCTTTTGCTTCCTTGTATAGTTCATCAATTTGATCCTGCAAAGCATTGTTCGCAAATGGTAACATTAATTTATTGGAGAAAAGCATTCCAATATTTAATTAGAGTTCGTAGATAAGCATATTGTCCTGATGCATGGAAGCCAAATTGTGAAATCCTACTATAGTCCAAGTTAGTTAAGGAATCAAGGAATTTTTTATTTTATTTTACTAAAATCTTATAGTATAAAGGGCAACAGAAAGTTAGTAATTATCAAATATTGATAAAAGCACATGAAGCAAATTACCTTGTAGTATTTCAGTAATTGTGGTCTCTTCAATTTAAATGTTGGAGTTACTAGATCTCTCTCTATGTCAAAGGGAGATGGTTCCAGGTAAATAGCTTTGAGCTGCTCAAATCCTCTAAGCTGAGAGAGTTTCATTTCATGTCAGATGTAGCTATCACATTCATTTTACATCATATTACCAGAAAATTAGCAGCATAAGATAAAAAATCAAAATCATATATACATACTTGGAGTTTCTGACCAGTGCTTTTAAGCTCATCCAAAATGTATTGTCTTGCCTTTAGATTTTCACATAAAGATTTGTAGTCACCGTTAAAATTGTGCTCAACTGCCCAATCCTCAAGAGCCTTTCTGTCGGGGACTACCACAGCCACCAAGAATGACTCAAAACTGTTTCCATATACCCAAATCTGAATACACAAAGAAAGTTTTTATCAACTATTGAAGCAACTAAGGTAAGTGGATTTATGTTTTTGTTATTACGCTAAACACTAAAATGCAATACAACATTTTCTTCTCTAATGTTATAGACTGTTCTTTGATTGATGTAGAAGCATACCGATGATATAAGAGGGCATTGCAGATACTTGCTTTCAATATTCTCTACAGCAATGTATTCTCCTTGAGATAATTTAAAGATATTCTTTTTTCTGTCAATGATTTTCATGGCTCCATTTGGTTGCCATTCTCCTATATCGCCTGCATTGATTAAAAAGTCTTATCTAAACATACTGCATTTATAGCCAATGTGACAACTTGAATAATATAGGTTACACATGTGCCTCAATTACTAGGAATTAATCAATATACCTGTATGAAACCAACCATCAACTATAACCTCTTGAGTAAGGTCTTGTCGCTTGTGATAACCAGAGAACAAGGAATTTCCTCTCAGGCAAATTTCTCCACGTGGCTCACTGGAAAGTGCGTCATATCCCATCTCTGGTACAGATTCAAGCCTGGCCTCGATGGTTGTCATGGGAATTCCAACCGTTCCCATCATAGAAAACACATCGCCAATTGCTGTGAAACACCCAGCACAGCTTTCAGTAAGACCTGTCACAAAAGAAAAAAAAAAGATTAATATGTCATACACATACACAAAAAAATATATAAAATTTAATGGAAAAATTGGTGGAAGTTTTATTGGATAAAACTATTTTTCATAAGATTCATGTAAAGTGTAGCCTTCAGGAAACTTTAATAAAGTTATGTATTTGAGTCATCATCAAAATATTGTGCATAGCATAAGATGCAATATACCATACCATATCCTTGTGATAATGTGGATCCACTAGTGACTCTCAAACACTCCTCCACATGAATAGGCAAAGGAGCAGCTCCAGATAACAGGATACGAACGCGTCCACCTAGCGCTTGTTTTGTCTACCAACAAAACCAATATTATTTTAGTTGCGATTAAACCAAACTTTGCAAAAAGAGTTCACAAAGATAAGTAGTGTACCTTATCAAACACAAGTCTATCAAAGAAAGGTGCTGCTTTGTGTTGTGGAAGACCCTTCTCTAGATATCTTAACTTACTGTTAATGGATTCTGGATTAGTGTATACACAAATATATAACCAAAACACTCAAGAGTTTTGTGCTAAACACGTACTAGTTGTATGCATACTGAAATAAAGCACTTTGCAGTGACCCGGCAGATGAAACTTTGCTTTTGATACCTACATTTGAAAAGCATATAGTCAACACTAATTGAGTAGTATAGTTACACAAGTATAACTGTATAAGAAAGTTATTTAAATATGTTAGTTATAAAACAAGATAAGAGAATAAGAAGAATATAGTTGTGATTTACCAGCGCTAATACGATCGAAAACTCTAGGAACACCACAAAATATAGTCGGTTTCAGTGTCTGAACATCTTCAAGCAGGAACCTGACATCCTGCAAGAATAAAGAGAATATTTTATAAGCAACATTAAGAGTTGAAACAAAATACTTGAAAAATTGAATCGGAAACTGTAAATCGTTGTCTTACGCCTTGCCAAAATCCTATTGCGGATCCCTTGAAGATGCAATAGGTCGCCATTATCTGGTCGTATACATGAGCAAGAGGAAGAAAGGAGAAGTAGACATCGTCGTCTGCTGCCTAAAAACATTACAATGTTGTATATTTCTTGTCAGCACTATATAGTTTCACAAATATAGGAAATTAAATTTCACTCATTGGATGAGTTTGAACAAACTTTCTCAGAAGTAGTTACAGAAAAGAAAAAAGTTTAAATGATTATACATTAACCATAAAGCATAATGTTCTATTAATCACATAATTTGAAATCAATTTTTGCACCTCAATATTTTCAAAAGGTTTCTCATTCTATAAATACCTATAAACTTATTAGAAACTAAGTACTGAAAATTGTTATCTTACCACTTTGTCTGTCAACCTAATAATTTGGTCAATAGACAACACTTCAGACATGAAAGCTTCATTCTTAATAATGACACCTTTGGGTTCTCCTGTTGTTCCACTTGTGTACATTATTGTGCAAATGTCAGTCTTCTTTTTTGGTGGTAGATCCCAATCCACACTTCCCTAAAGAACAGAAAAGAAAGGAAAATATCTAATAAGTGAGAATGTTGAATCAAAATTGTCCATGCTCCTAATTTGAATACCAATAGGAAGATGAAAACAAGGTTAAATTTAGTCCGCAACCGCAATTGTGGCCACAATATAAAAGATTTTGAGGTCTCTGCATGTAACTGCAACTTCGACCACATGGTCGTATATTCCCGCAATATAAAGATTTTCTGTGTAACCGGAACCGCAATCTAATACACTATGACTTACCAACTGGAGAAACTCTCCCCAGGAGAAGCAGGATGTTTCAAATTTCTCTGCTTCCTTCTTTTGTGTGGTAGAAACATTTCCAAAGCTCACAATAGCTACAACATTAATTTACACAAGTTTGTCAACATTAAATAGAGGAACAAACAAATAAACCTTAATCTGGACTGAGAGTAAATAAGACAACAATGTTTGACCTACTTTTTAGATTTGAAGAACACTTATCAAGACATGACAAAATCTGTGGAAACAAATGTTAGTTCAGTAAGGGAAAAACATTCAGAAGATTTAATAGTAGAACTGTCAAATGTGAAAACATTGAGCTGAAAGAACAAGAACATACTGATGGAATCTTATTTTCCTGTACAAATGCAATTGAAACTTCAGCATGGTTTATGATAAACTCCACAGCATTAGGACCTGTTAGGCATAAACACAAGTTAAAGTCATACAACTGTGCTCTTGTCTGCCTCCAAAACTTCTTGAGAGGATATGTTTGAAGTGATAAAAGAAATCACATTATCTTGTTTGGATTGACTTATTTGAGCTTATCTACAGGCATAAGCACTTGTAGACTGTTTATGTCTTTGTGAGAGCTTATGAAAACAACTTTTGATATGTCCATAAGTTGTTTATGCTATAGAATGTTATTCGTCCAAATTATGTGTATAACAGTAGTATTTGGCTTTTGAGAAAACATTAATTAAGTTGTTTTGTTAATGTTTCCTTATGGAACATTAAGAAAACAATTTTACTTTATTTTATCTTTTGTTATAGAACAGCTTATACATAAGCATTTATTTGATAAGCGTTTATGATATAAACGTTCAGTTAAGTTGTTTATCCAAACATGGCTAAATCAACTGTGAAGACAAAAAAGACATACCAAGGGAATCATATAATGGAACATATGTTACTGCAGAGCTATTGCAAGCCTGCAATATAGTAAAATTGAATCAGATAAAGTCTTATTACAATAATTAACAAATACAATTAATTTACAATAACAACGATGAAACAATTACAAACAAAGTACTATACCTCCATTGCAATGATCCATTCAGGACAGTTGGCACCATATATGCCACAATGATCTCCCTAGTAACATAAAACCATTAATCAGATAATAAATTTCACATTTAATGTGTCTCAATATCGACCAGTTACATGTACTTTTTTGCTTATATTTAAGTCCAGAGAGAATGTTGAAATCGCAGGAACTACTGAAAACTCACGGGATTGATGCCACGGCTTCTCATGGCTGAGCCCATTTGGATGGAAACATCATAAACCTCTTTATATGTGAGCCATGAATAAGGTCCTGCCTGAAAATTCAAGCTCAATGTTCGCATAAAGTTTTCACAATCTAACAGGAAAAAAAGAAACAAGATTTTGTGCTCTTGAAACTTCAACAAAGAATAAACGGAATTGATATACATTGAAGACGAAGTTAGTACCTTAGAATCGATTTTTTGACGCCTTCCAAGCATCTGGTTGTTGGGGCTCCTCTTAACAGAGTCCCTGCCAAAGGAAACCATAAAAATTTCTAAGATAAAAAGCTCAAAAGCCAAATACTACTATTATACATGTTCAAATGAATCTATCAAAAAGATAAGGATTCTTTGAACATGGATAATTAGTAAAATAAGTAAATCAAAAACCATAAATTAAAGTAACATAATCAGTATTAGCAAAGTTGGTTAGACTAGAGCACACTTGTAGTACTAGTAACACTACTTATGATTGACTAAATGCATTGCATTAGAGAGAAAAAACAGTTGCATTGAAAGATATTCCACCTAATTAAATGCGTTGTCAAGTGCTTGAACATCATTAGGGTCGGTTTGAATTGACTTATTTAAACTTATTTACTAACATAACCACTTATGAAACTTTTTGAAAAAACAATTTATGACTAGTCCACAAACTGTTTTCACCTTCTTTTCATAAGCTATAGTCAATGAAAACGGTGTTTAGCTTTTATAAAAACAATAATCCTCCCTGATCCCATAGAAAGAGGGCTCTGGTAATCCGAAGTTTGTGTAGGAGATAAGTAAAGTCTGGCCAATGATTGTTCCAGTCACGATTCGAACTCAGATTCTCCTGAACAATTTGTCCTTAAGTGAAACTCATTAACCACTTGATCCCAAACACTTGATTATATAAAACTGTTTGACTTTATTTTATCTTTTGTTTAGAAAATACATAAACATTTATGATAAACTAAACACTCTTAAGAACTGAATTAAGTTGTTTATACAAGCAAGGCAACATAACAAAATAGCTCAATAGTTGTCCTTAAACTGCTCCAATAGAATAAAGTCATGCATTATAGATTAGCTATGTTGTGCATAATGACATGATGAAACACTTGAGCTACATGCATGATAATTTCTGTTGATTAGCATTAATGACATGAAACAAATCAACAAGTAGAATATTGACCTGAAGAAATCCCAAGGGGACTCTAAACCAGAAGGAAACTCCATAAGACCATCTTTGGCATAAATGCATCTATAGACAGGACCTACTGATGGCCTTCCATCAGATGTAGCAGGCCTTCCTTCCTCAACTTTCACAGTATAAACCTCTGACATTATGAAACTGAAACTGGAATGAATCTGCAGCAAAAGGTGTGTGTTTCAGAACTGTGACTTGCAGGGAATGATGGATTATGATTCAAGTAATAGTGAAGGGTAGTTGAGTTCTGATAGAAATAACAGTTTTTTCAAAGCTGTTTTATACACTTTTTCAGCTGTTTATGTTTGTTTGCATGCTTTTCAGAAACTTATGTCCTTCTAAGCATTTATAGTGGCTGTAAAAGGTTGGTGAAGCTTCAAAACTACTTTTGTCACTATTCTAACAGACAAAATCAGAAATAGGAAAGAAAAACATAAAGTCCATAAAAACTTTGGTTCTGGTTTTATTATTTCAAAGAAAAATGTTGAGAAATCATTAAATAGTCCAACCTTTCAAAAGACAACAAAATTATTAGTGCATTATTTGGATTTTGCAGTATTTTGTTTGTAATATTTTTTTTAAAAACTCAATGTCTATCTATGCATGGCAGTATAATACAAATATTTGTATTTGTCATAAAAGAAATAGTACAATTTATTTTTTTTAATCATTATTATATGCTTACATAGTATAGTTCGAACAATGAACATATTATTATTAGTATTTTGACAAGGCATTAACATACTAATTTTTATTATTATAGCTTTAATGCATGCCTATTGATGACCAATTTGCTGAAAGTTAAGCCACTTGGCTGGCCAATAATGTACCCTTAAATCCTGCATAATATCATGCTAATAAATTGGTCACCATTTATGGTACATATAATGAATTCATGAAGGTGTCGTACTAGTGCATTTATTGAGCGAGTAGTTGGTGCTTTCCAATGCCGGCAGAAAGAAATATTTTCATTCTGTATACACCTGTTTGAGATTAAAATGTCAGCACAAGTATTGTGATGATCTAGTCAAATTTTCTTTCTTTTATAGTTTTTGAAAATTTGCATTCTAAAATTCTCTAGTTGTAACAATATGTATTTGGAAAATTGCATTCTAACATTCTCTAGCATTTTTCACCATGTCTTCTCAATTTGTAATTTTGGAAGAGTAAATAGGAGTAATATAATTAATCTCTTAAATATATTACCAATTTTTATTTTAAAAATTAAATTTTGGTATCATGTATGTACAACTGATATGATATAATTTTAGCATAAATATCAATATTATTCAAATGATAATATTCTTTTTACTAATTTAACTATTTAATTATTCGACTTTTAGACAAGTCGGTAACGACGGATTGGAAAAAATGAAAAATAATCAAGTATGTAGAAGAAAACCAGATATATGAGTATAAAGAAAACGATTTGCTAGTTAAGTTGGGGTGGAAAATTGGATGCATGCAGTTGTGAATTGGTACAACAAAACTCATCATTATTAGGTGCATTACGATGCCGTCTTCTACAATAAATTAAATTCAGTAACTTAAGTGACCATAGTCCACTATATGGTTGAACCAATATTAATTGAACATGATCACAGCAAAGAAATTTGTCAAAATGCTTTCTTAAGTTGTATGGTTAATTGGTGATAGAAATATATTCTGGATACACTTTTTTTAATTAAAAATGACCATGACGGTGTAAAAACATAAGTAGAAACGATAGTAACATTTTCTTGTAAAGAAAAAAAGAGGACGAGGTAGATAAAGTTAGTGGCCAATTGAAAAGATAGACACTTGTACCTAATTTCTTGTGCTAGCCTTAATGTTTCATGCAACATTTATTACTTATGGCATGCATGTGGGCACTACAAAAATGAATGGTACAATACCCTTGCTTTTTTGGTTTGTTGATTGTTACTATTACATGATTAATTTCATCATTTATTTATGAATATTAAAACCAGTGAAGAATAAATCTAGTGGTATTGATTATTTTATTCCCAAGAATTTCTCTTGAATGAAATTCCAATTCTCAAATGAAGGACAATACTCTAAAAATTGATTCAAATCTAACTATGGTATGTATTATGTTTAAATGGGTAAAATGTATTTTAATAAATGGCAACCAAATGTTATGTTTGATTCGACTTAGGACCTACGAAGAAATCAGAGCTTGCTTGGGTAGGTCGGATGTAGATTTAAGTTTGGTTGATCCGTGATGTTGTGTGTGTTTTATTATGTTGTTGAATTATTTTCTTGAATTTGTTACGTTGTTGAAATTGTTATTTTTAATGTATGTTGTTGAAATTAAATTTCTTATATTTTGAACTTTGTCAAGCTCTCCAAACCTCAAGTTTTAACATAGTCTAAGACTGATTCAGATTATGTAATCCAAAATATTATAGGAATAAATTCGGATTATATAATATAAACCTTCTCAGAATGTGGAATGTGGCCTTACAGACAAGGTTTGTACTGTGAGTGGTATGTTTAATGCATTTTAGAGGTTTCCTTTAATTGTAGCTATAGCCTAGGAACGTTGTATGACTATTAACTAGCCTTGCATTCTTCAACATTTTTATTCATTCTTCACTTTTCAATCATTCTACGATTATATTTCTTAAATTTCATTTTGGAGTTAGTTATGATAATACTACCTTCAAAGTTGGTGTGCAGTTTATGTAGGGATAGTATAGTGATTGGCAGAGATATTTTTATCAATTAAAATAAGAGTCATGGGTTTTAAGAGTTTGGGGATTGTGTCCGAAAATCCTTAAAAAAATTTCAAATTATATAATTGAACGAAGATATTTTCAGAATATAGGAGGACGCGTAAGAAGAAACAATCTTATATTTTGAGGTTTGTATAGAAATTTTTTTTGATAAATGTTTGTAGCAAATTTAAAACATATAGAAAAACTTTTTCATAAATGTTTGTTGCAAATTTAAAACATAAAAAATATCAGAACTAAAACATTTACAATAGTTACAAATATAAAAATATATTTATTCATACGTTTGAATCATTATATAATCACTAAAAGTGATTGATCTAAAAGTGATTAATCACTAAAAGTTATCAAGAAATCGACACATCCATAAAAAAAAAATTTACTCATTCGTCAATGAAGTTTGATCCGGTAGCTAAGTTAACCCATACTCCACAAGAGTGTATATCTAAATCTCCATATCAGTAAGCCCTACTTTGAATATGATAAGCTCCAAAACTCAAAACTATATCATTTGCAAGTAAATAGTCTCTTGTTGGTCCAAATTAATGTTTCTTTGAAGTTTGAAGTAGACCCCAGTTGAAGGCTGAGAACATTATGATAATTTTTTTCACACTCTACATACTTCCCACGTTCGCTCCAAAATTTCAAAAATGTCACGGAGTTTTTCGGATTCTAAAGTCTAAATGGGGTATTTCGACCATTTTCAAAGTGTAAAAAATTAGCCATGGTTCGATTGTGACTAACTGTTTTGTTTATAATTTTTACCAATTCGGATTCTAAAACATGAACAAAACAAGTATTTCGGATTTTAGGATCTAAACACCTCTTTTTACATGCTTCGAACCCCTCTTGTAACAAATAATCATGGTAAAAATGCGAAATTTAAATTTGACACAAGAGAGGTTTGAAGCATGTAAAAGAGGTGTTTAGATTTTAACATGTGAATGGTAAAAAAAACACTTGTTTTTTATTCGGATTATAGAATCAAAATGGATTTTTTTTTTTTTTAGTAAAGAAGTTAGGCATGATTTCAACCGTAGCTAAAATGACCATGACTAATTTTTTTTTTCCTCTAAAAACAGAGGCGAAACTCATTTTAAACTCTAGAATTCAAAAAATCCAAGGACATTTTCATATTTTCGGAGGGTGCGCGAGAAGATAAATGATGAGATAAGAAATTCTCAAACATCTTTTTCTAAAGGAATTCCCAAACATTATTAGAAGTGAAAGATTGGGCCCTCTCTGCAGTATTACTACAATCTTTAGAGGGATTTTCTTTTTCTCACCCCTTGTATTCTTAAAAACACCTTTTTTATTAACTAGTTTAATGACTATACATTAATAGTAAAATGAAATCTTTACCATTTAAGAACGCTTAGATGAAATTTCACAAGTCCCTTTTATCTTAGCTAAGATCCTGGATTCGAATCCAATAAAAAAAAAACTCACCTTTGATTTTCCATAAAAAAATCTTCACCCGTTCCTAAAATTTATTGGAGTTGGAATTTGGGTGCCTGTCCTTCTCCATTCAGGGGTCATGTTTTCTTGCCTCTGCTCATATACATAAAATAATAAAAAAAATGAATTCATAAAAAATGATTTTTTTTTTATTGGTAACACAAAATAGTAATAATAATAATTAGACACATCAGTAAATTGAAATAATATAACAGTTATATTTTCATATATTTAGAAGAGATTAAACAATATAACACATTTAAAAGTAGGGTTAAATATGTTTTTAATCCCTATTAAATTACAAGCTTTCAAGTTTAGTCCCTATAAATTTTTTACTCACTTTTAGTCCTTATTTGCAATTTATAGGGACTATTTTGGAAGACTAAATGTATCCATTTTTTGTAAAAAGTTTTCAAAATAAGGACTATTTTCACAAACTACAATATTTTGGAGGACTAAAATTACCATTAAAATTTTATAGGGATTAAACTTAAAAACTCGTGATTTTATAGGGAGTAAAAATATATTTAACCCTTAAAAGTATTAAAAAATGAATCAGTATAACAATTTAAAAAAGTTTTTTTTTTTTTTAAAACTCGGTATTCGATCCAAGGACCGACTAATCCGAGGGGACCAATCCCACCGCCCACTTGTAGGGGCCCCGTTCTAAGCCAGAGCAAGCTCTGTATGGACTTGCCCACCAAAATTGACACTAGTGGGAATCGAACCTGAGACCTTGAAAGGAGCAAACTCCAAGATTCTAAACCAACTACTCGGCCAAATTCAAATGAGTTCGATGAATATATCGACACAATTATCCGTTCCACACCCCCAACTTTGAATTTAGGGAAAAACCCAAACTCAAACAATCGACGTGAGCTTTCCTGTTTAAGTCGGGACAAGACAAAGACGGATATCCTCATGTGTGTCATGTCTAATATTGTAAAATAAAACAATTCCATGAATGTTCTAATGATTTTAATTTTTTGGCATTTCATTCCTTCTTTCACCCTTCTAATTTTTTTTGGTCATAAAACAACTTAAGAAATAAATTTTATTTATAATGTGTATATAAAACAACTTAAGAAATACTTCATCCGTCCTAAAATGTAAGCAAAAATTTGTGAATAAAAATCAGTGTATTTAATTCAAAATCTGTACTAGATACATCAACTTATGTTGACTTATTTTTGTTTATATTTTGGGATGGTGGGAGTAAAGTTTAGCTAAGCTGCCAAAGATATATAGTTACTTTTTTTTGGTGAATAGGATAGTTAATTACTTAATTTGTAAGGCAAAAGGAAAGTTGGAGGGAATAATTCATTTTTCACAAAGATAAAAGAGAGACGAGTACAAATGACGCAGATCACAAAATTCGTAAGAGAATATTATTCAACTTATACATTTAATCTTCAAGTACAACTATTGCATAAGAATTTGATCAAGTAAGTATCAGAACAAATAACTCTCACTTTCTTGAAAGTTTATTATGTTTGATTCTTTGATGAGATAAGAAAAAAATAGTCAAAATATAAAAACAAGTAAGAAAAAAACAGCACCTTTAATTATTCGTGTTCAGCTAGCTAGCATTCTTTGATTGGTTCTCTACTCATTTATTTCATAAAGAAGCAGAATATAGCATATATAGATTCTAACCAATTATTCATCTCTCCCACTATGAAACACACCTCTCTCCATGAGACACGTTGTACTAGTATATTTTTTTATGGTTACAAAATATTCAAGAATTTATTTCCTTAGATTTAATTTGCATAATGGGTTATTGGCATTCTAGATGAAGATGCATGCAAGTGGATAAGTTCATGTTAAAATTTCTTTCTGAAGATATTGCTCCTAAAAGGCTAGAAGGTAGAAAACTATAAATTAAGGTAGGTATTTATTCGTACGTCCTCTTTAAAAATTATTTTGGTGGCGTGCTTGTCATGCCACATATATATCCTTAGCTTTTAGAATTTCATTCTTTGCTTCATTATAGGAAGTAAACTGTAACTTATATTAATTTCATTATAATGTTAGGTTCCGATCCTAAAGTTACCATTCTAGCTAGGATACAAATACATTTGTCCAAAAAAAAATAAAATCTAGTGATGATACATATACCTAAAAGAAATTACATACCACATACGTCAAAATATTTGAATAAATAACTGAATTTATTTCGTCATATAGTTGTTAATTTGTCTTCATGTGCAAGGATTTCCATTTTAACATGTGTCATAAGGGCACAAGTTAACATTTTTCATATAATTTTATAAATGTATAAATGTGTCGCAAGTATTATTTCTTTTGATCATTTTGTCATTTTTTATAAATATATAAAACCAAGAGAATGTAAAATAAAATATCACATTGTTTTAAAGAAAATTAAATAATACATCACAATACTCTTATCGTGTGTGCACCAAATGCATGATAGAATAAGTATCTATCATGTTAATTACTATCATATCATTATCAAACTCTTTATCATAACTTATTTTTATCATATCCAATGGACTATACATGCCTTCTAAAAAATAATTTTTTTAAATCTCATCGGGAGTATAATATATAGAGAATCTTTTAAGGAGTTGAGACACATAGGAAATATTTTGAGGAGCTGCGACGCATAATAGGTAGTACACTTGCCATCGTCTTATGAGTTTGGGTTTACTCCATTTTAGAGATAGAAACATGCGATAGGTAGTGGGATTCATTTTAATAAATATACCTCATTAATTGGTCTCAATAATAGATATACCTCCCGTATCTACCTCAATAATGTATTATTTAAGTTAAAGAAATTTGAATACTGCTCTTCTCCCAACAAGTTTTGCTCCCACCGAACCAAAATGATCGTAATACCTCTGCGTGAGTTAACTAACGCATGTGCTAATTTCTGCCTTAGTTAACTCACGCAGCGTGCCTTAAGTCACACAAGGGTAAGTATATGCGTGAGTTAACTCACGCAGCAATTAGCACCTACGTGTGTTAAACTGATTTGATTAATACGCAACTTTATTCGAATTTATTTATTCAATACGCAATTTATTTAATTACTCTTTATTCGAATTTATTTATTCAATACACAATTTATTTAATTAGTCTTTATTCAAATTTATTTATTCAATACGCAATCATAAAATAAATGCAAAAATTAACAAAAATAAAAGAACAAAAATATAAAATATAAAATGTCATTTTATTAATATAATTCTTATTACATTTACAATGGGGTAAAACTAAATCTGCAAAGAAAAAAAAAACACCAGAAAACCTACCTTCCTGTGGTAAAACTAAAAGAAATCCACAAGAAAACCAGCCTTCATGTGATAAAACAAAAAAAAAAAATCCGCAAGAAAACAAACCTCCCCAGGGTAAAACTAAATCTGCTTCGTTTTACCCCACGAAGGTTGCTCACCAATCATTTTTTACCTCAAGATTGACCTCTTTTTACACCTACCTAAAGACTAAAAAAAGAAGAAAAATACACCAAAATAAAGACTAAAAAAAGAAAGAAAAGAAAGAGATTCGTAGGGGGAGATAGTGAGGAGGAGAGTGAGAATGTGAGAAAATGGGGAAGTTTGGAGGTGTATTTATAGGGGGGATTGTAATATAGGTTATATCTACCATAAATATAATCAAAAAACGTGTAAAACATAGTAAGAAATGTGCAAAATCAATTAAAATCACTTGACCAAAGTCCAGAAAACGTGTGTTCTTGAGCTCTGACCAACTGGCCAACCTGCGTGAATTAATCCGCGCACATGTCAGTGATGTGTGACTTAAATCACGCTGAGCTCTATTAGGTGCCTGAGTTAAGTCACGCTGTGTGACTTAACTCACACAGAGGTATATCTGAAAATTCAGTTGGGCTCGAGTGTTTTGCACCGGAAGAATAACAGAATTCAAGAAATTTAGGATATATTTTTCTGAGCCACAAGGCCCACAGCCTGGTATACTTTAGCACAAATATTTTATCATATACCCCATTTGGGAAGGGAGATAAAAAGGAAAAATGTAATGTATGATTTGATAAAACTGAAAGAAAAATAGAAAAGCAAAAGATTTTTAAAAGACAGGACAGTAAAAATAGTTACTTTTAGTAGTATTATTCATTTCTCAATAAATTTCATTGAATATATATACACTAAATAAAACGTGTTGCAAAAATATGTTGCTGACAAAACATTATTACTACATGATTAATATTGATTTGTTTTGTTTAATAACGATTAACTGAGAAATTTAATCAAATAATGAGTAAAAATGAAGGTCGTGAGTAGAATCATTTGGATTGGACATAGTGATGAGAGATTTGACCAACAAGTGATTAAGAGTTTGATCCCACGACTCTTGTACATGGAGAAAATTTTGAAGTTAAGATCACATGATTCTCTCCCAAAGGTCTTAGTCATTGTCAAACGACGGTGGAAACTTCATAACTATAACGTGGTAAAAACAAAAATGCGAGCAACTTGAAGCATCTTCTAGAAAAAAAAATGCTATATAAACCAATGACAAAATATTATGAACTAGTGTGAAGAAACCACTTACCAGATATTTCTACTTTGACTGGGAGAAGCAAAATTTCTAACTACATTACTACGGTATAGAATCTAAATCCCAAAATCCAGAAGTAGTTTGAGAAAATTAGAATTGTATATCTTGTGCTTTTCTATTATATACGTGGAGATTCCTTTACAATTGCTTGAACCATAAGCTAAATTTGATTCACCCTCATCATATATAATTCATATAACTTTTCTATCCTCCCACATGCAAATAAATTATCCCATCTTACAAGCAACAAAAAAAAATCCAAAATAATGTATTCCATAGCCAAATTTTCTCATCATAAAGACACAACTATGAACACCACAAAAAGATACAATGAGATATCTCATTTTAGCCATCCAAAACATAAACTAACATTCCAATACTCCGAATTTCCATTCAAATGTGATGGCTGCAAAGAAATTGGCATAGGCTCACGTTACAGCTGCAATATTTGTGACTATGATCTTCACATGCATTGTTCTATTCCATCCCCTTCTCTTTTCCACCCTTTCTACCCAAAATGCTGCTTCCAATTCCTCTCAAAGCCACCGGGCGACATACCACGTTATTGCAACGCCTGCGAAAAGAGTGTCACCGGTTTTGTCTACCACTGCTTTTCATGTGGTTTTGATCTTCACCCTTGTTGTGCAAAGCTTCCAATGATACTCGATGATCATGGTGAAGTGAAGTTGTACCTATATCGGAAAGTGAGTTCGTCGTGTCAACGTTGTGGACAAAAAGGACGAAGCTGGAGTTATAGGTAAGGATGAATTTGCTAACAAACTTGCGGTGACATTCATCCTGCTAAATTGAGCTTTTTGAAAAATTAATATATACATAAGCGTTATATAAATTTATTCATAATATTGATTATCAAAAACAAATTTCATTCAAAAATGAAGGACAAAAGTTGAAAGTGATAAAATCAGAATAAAATTTCAATGTATATTATTTATACTTTCAAAACTGATATATTAAAAATTTTAGTACTATAAATTTATGAGTTTTTTTTTGTTGCCTCGGTATCATAATTTCTGAGTCCGTCCCTGATTACAGATCATCATGTAAGAAGTATAACTTGCATGTGGCATGTGTGAGGGAGATGATTGTGGAGAGCTGGCATCAAATGTATGTCGGACGAAGCAATGGAAGAACAACAACAATGGCAACAATGGTTGAGACAGGGGTTCCTATGAGTTTGAAGAATAATCTGCATACTGTGCATAATGGAGGTGGAAAAAGCAAAGGGAAGGTGAGAAAATGTGCTGAGGTGGCTGGAATGGCTGTGCAGATTGTTGTGTCAGCTGTTTTGGGAGATCCAACGGTTCTTATTGCTGGGATTATGGGGTCGTTGATATCGCGATCTTGATCTTGTGGTGGATGGTGGTAGTTCATTGTATTGTATCAAATGTCTGCTATTGTGAAAAATGTAAGTGGAATATTTGTGTATCAATTTCAATGTATATTCATATCTTGGATTTCTACTTGAGAGTTTATGAAAAGATGTTGATGGTGTGCATATACCCTTGTAAGTTGTTTCTTGAACACCTAATGTTGTACATATGCATTTTTGTTGTTGAGTGTTATGTCGATGTTTGTTTTCAAGTAGCTGTCGTGAAATACAAATGCAGTAGGCGATTGGGTCTACATGAAATTGCAGTCATACAAACTGAAGTCATTAGCCAAAAAGATGCATGAGAAACTCAGTCCTAGATTGTATGGTCTATTACCAAATCAATATCATAGGAAAAGGAGCTTACCAACTTAATCTTCCACCTAAGAGTAACCAAAATCATCATTTTATCACACAAAACCACATAAATCAAGATCCCTTTAGAGTACATCAGCTGTAGTTGACATTTTCAACATTAATTAGAATACATTAGCCAAATAGAAACATGATCAAATTTCATTAATTAAGCAAATGAGATTTTCTGCTAACAACCGTGGAATACATACTTTAATGAGAAATCTGATTTTCTATTCACACTCACGACACTATAGATCAAATTTTTATGTCTCTACAATCACGTTTGATTTGTGTTGAGAAGCATGATAGAGATCAAAAAAGAAAAAAGAAATAAATCAAGAGAAAAGTTGACTGCAATGAGAAATGTTTTATTTAGTTATTAATCCGCTTAAAATATAAATCATCAGTCAATATGTCCGAGTGGTTAAGGAGACAGACTTGAAATCTGTTGGGCTTCGCCCGCGCAGGTTCGAACCCTGCTGTTGACGTATTTTTTAATTTAGAGAATTAAATATCACATTTTTATATTTATTCAATTTTTTGGGACAAAAATATTCTCATCATATCCTAGTCCTAGTTTACATTTGATGGTAAAGATCTAGATCAATTACATACTTATTTCCACTAAGAAAATTAACAAAAAAAAAAGGCTTAGCATACTCAGCAAAAGTTTGAACATTTTCAATTTTGTGTGTGTTGATGCCACTAGCTGCTGGGTTTACATGAAATTGCAGCCACACAGATTGAAGGCATTAGCCAAAAAAAGATGAATGACAAACACTCTGTCGTAGATTGTATGGTCTACTACCAAATCAATTGAGATCATAATGTCACAAGACAAGACAATCATAAGGCATAATCGAATAGAAAATATAAAACATGAAATCATGATTAAATTATGCATACATGATCAAATTAGAATAACATTAATGGGCAGCCCAATGCAGTAAATCTCCAGCATACGTTTCCTGGTGCACATACTACTCTTCCACCACTCTTGGATTGATAACTAGGAAGATTAGGTTTGACACCGCGTTTTATCAGCACAGCTACCGCTCTTTTAGCACTTTTCACCTATTGTTCTGTAACTAAAGTACTGATGTTTTTTCGTTCCCCCTCCAATTCTTTAAACAAGGCAATTGCTTGTTCACAAAGTAACAATGACAGTGATTAGCACTCAAATAACAAATAATATATTCCTTCAAAGCCCTGCTACTGAGCTGGATTGGATACAAAAATAACTCTTGTCAGGGGTGTGGAATTGAGATCAAGGGTGTGAATAAATATTTTTGTAAATATTGAATTAGTATATAAGAATGGATAAAATAGAATATTCTGGTCCATAATAAATGCATTCTACCATTTTGCAAATTTGTGCATATGCACCTTTTGGCTGTTAAGAGTTATGTTCAGATTTGTTTTCAAGTAGCTGTGATACCAAAATTAAATTTCTGCACTATCTGTTATGGTAAAATTTCACCTAAAACTCATGGTCATAGGAAAATTTGGTTGTTCAAAAGTTTGAATAGATGCATCAAATTGCTCGGCAAATTTAGAGTCGGATAATTAAGAAATCTTGATAACAGTGAGTGTAACTCTGTTGTGCATCCGAAGTTATCTACCTTACAACGTTGTTTAGTTTTAGGTTCAAGTATTTCATCTCAGTTTCAAATATGTGGTCCAATATCTCACACAAAAACAGGATATTTGTTAAAGCGAAAAAGGTTTAAAATTAAAAAAAATTACAACATAGCTGAGGTAACAACTTAGCATAAATATATGAAAACCGGTCCCAAGAAACATGTAGCAGAATCAGAAATGATCACAAGCTTCTAAAGTGAAATCAATATGAGATAGTCTCAAGTAGTTGGTCGGAGCAAAACGTAGTAGTATGCTAAATCAAGGCAATAGCTAAGTTTTTAATACTGCAGAAAATTTCTATAGTTGCAACTTCTATTCAAATTCAAATCCATTGAAGTAGAATTAGAATTATCTGCTTGAAAGAAATATATTAGACAAATATAAAGACATAATCAAATTAGAATTAAAAAAACATTGTTATTTTCTAGTGCACACACTTGGCTACATATAGAAATGCAAGTAAAAGCATAAGCATGGTCCTTTAATTAGAAAACTAGAAAGCAAGTAGACTACAATATTCAACATGAGAAGTAGCTCCTTTGTTTTTGGCGCATCCTTATTTCTTGTATCGTACAGCTAGCTTCCACAATAATGGTATTCTTCCAGAATAGGTTTGCAAAATTGCAAACTCAGCTCTTCCACTTTTCTTGCAACCTTAACTCGTCCTCTATCACATAAACCTTGAAAAAGATAATTCAAAGTGGAAGCAGTAGGACGATGACCGGCTTTAATGATATTGTGGAATAGAGAGAAAGCTGAGGACATGTTACCTGAGGCACAATGACAGTCAATGAGGATTTTCCAAGTATCAATGTTTGGGAAAACATTATTATGGGTTTGGGATTCGTCCCACATACGAGCAAGTCTAAGAATAGTATTAGAATAGCCCTGGGAGCTAAGGTAAGATAGAATGTAGTTATAATCTGATATGGAATAGAGACCCCTGGTACATAGCATGGATTTGAACTGAGAAACAGCCATAGTTGTAAGCTCGCATGAGATAACAACTATAGGATGAATATTGTTAGACTTAGAGGAGGATGTTGTAACTGGGGGACAATTTCGGAGGTTTTTCATAATTTCTCCAAAAACAGAGGATGTTGAATTTGAGGAGAAGGAACGAAGGTATGAAACAGAAGGATGAGGAGGAGGAAACAAATTATTGTTGTTTTTGGAAATAATGATGATAGTACGTCAACACTAGTTTTTTAGTCATATATTTGTGTCCTTTTTGTTATGTTTTGAGAGTCAAATGCTTGTATACATGGTTAAATCAGCTCAAGATTCATAAAAGAGAAGTTCTATACAAATTGGAGAAGAATGCAAGAATTTAGCTACTGGAGAAATCGTGCCGCGATGGACCTGAATCGTGGCACGTTTGAAGCGTGAAATTTACCTGAAGATGCTGGAAAAATCGTGGCACGATGGATGTGTGACGCGCCACGATGGTTGAGTAAATTTGCTGCCACGTAGGATTAATGAGCAAATTGTGCCACGATGGTCTCGAAACGTGGCACGATGGTGGGCTTTTCCGAAACCCTAATTCTTTGTCTATAAAAGCCAGATGCGATCAGAAGCTTAGGGTGCGATTTTGGAGACCTAAATAGAGCATAGACAGCACCAGGAAGCTAAAGAACACGCAGTGGATCTTACCCAACTCATAGTTTGTTTTGATTTATGTATGTTCACTATTTTCTATGTATTTGATTGTTTAGTTATGAGTAGCTAAACTCTTAGATTGATTAAGCCATGAGATGAATCTTTGTGATCTGTGATGGTGTAATTTGTTAAGAACTCTCTTTAACATCAATGAAAACCTAGTCTTTATTCAGAATTATTTGTGCTTAATGTTTTTCTTATGATTGTTTGTATGACTACTAACCCTAGCTTCTTTCAATCACATAAATTGATCTTAGGACTT
>Ga0315914_1002634_pt1 | contig 27458 bp, 21 predicted proteins | sample MpolenodulesMG_FD_203920 | JGI IMG/M metagenome (GOLD analysis project Ga0315914, IMG submission 203920) | Medicago polymorpha root nodule microbial communities from Los Angeles, California, United States - elongated nodules | ecosystem: Host-associated > Plants > Roots > Nodule | place: USA...
TCATGATTGTAACTTTTTTTTTTTTTTTTTTTTTTTAAAGAGATGGAAACTTGTTTATTTTTCCAATTATTAATAAGAAATATATGAGGTACACGTCAACTTAAAAAGTTTTACACCATCAACAAATCAAAATCATTCCTATATAATACTTTAGAAATAATTATGATTAAAATCGAACCATATTTAAAACTTCGAGAAGAAACCGTTGATGACTTTAAGTTAAAGCACAATACATGTAATCATAAACCAAAAACATTCAATAAAAGAGTATCATGGTGTTAGAATCATAGTAACTCAAACATCCACTATGTTATGTACTAATTTGATGGTAAGTGAATAAATTTATAGACAATGATTAAAATATAGAACTAAATTGTTAAAAATATGAAAAACTAATTTAACAATTTAATAGAGTTAGAGACCTTTTAAAATATTTATAAGTTTACTACAAAAATTGATTAGTGGTTAATCCAACAAAAAATAGTTAGTACTAATCCTTATCCTTATTTATGATGACATGGAAGTGAGTTGAGACATTTTTTTTGTCTATTAGTAGCAAATTTCTTGGTTGATTATCCAATAATGATGACAAAATTAAGTGGCATTATGAGTGTTTAACTCCATCACGCAATAATCACTTTTCATCTCATTATTATTTTCATTTTATTTTGTTGAATTTGGCGTGAGAGCATGAACGCAATGATGAGAAAATCCACCACCATTCTCACTTGCTTCAAATCCAACTTCAACAACTTCTTCTCATCTTCCACTCGTCTGAAACCTAATTTCACCAACCAACATCCATGCCGCTTTAACTCCACCACTGCTCGTAATCCCATTCACGATCAGGCCATTGATTTTCCTGGTGGAAATGTCAAATTCATACCTCAAATGAGAATTTTATCTGAATCACAACAACACAGAGTTCCTTGTTACCGTGTTCTTGATGATAATGGTGAACCACTTTTTGGGACTGATTTTGTTCAGGTTTGCACTTACTTCACCACCTTCACTTTCATTCATCTGTGAAAATTAGTATCTTAGAAATTGATTTTGTTTAGGTTAATGAGGATGTTGCTGTTAAAATGTACAATAACATGGTTGCACTTCAAACTATGGACACTATCTTCTATGAGGCACAAAGACAAGGAAGAATCTCATTTTATGTAACAACGAATGGTGAAGAAGCTATCAACATTGCATCAGCTGCTGCTCTTTCTATTGATGATGTTATTTTCCCTCAGGTTACTTATCATACAATCAAAATTACATTGGGCCATGTTCAGATAAACAACTTATTTGTAGCTTATTCCACAATTGCTTTTCATGACAAGAACCTATGTATAAGCTATATCTATAGCAAACAATAAAATAAAGTTAAATTGTTTTTGTATAAGCTATAATTTGTTTTTACAAGTTCTCCCAAACAGCTTCACAAAATTTATGTCAGTGGATAAGCTCAAATTAGCCAAGCGAAACAGGCGTCTTTAGAATGTTTTCAAATAGCGCATATAGCACTATAGTGTAGCTGAATTTTAACAAACTGCTGTTATTCAGTGCCACGATACGCTTAGTATAATGTGTTGTAAAATAGCAGGTATAGCACTTCAGCATAGCGAAATTTAACAGCTATTTTCTGCAATCCACAACTGAAATCCTTGCATTACAATATGAGCAATGCAACAAAAATCTATGGAAAAAATATATATTTAGCACGAATTTCATACTTTCATTGGGGATTTTTTTTTATTTGTCTAAATTTTGCTGAAGAGTTAGCTTGCCAGAGATGATCTTACAGAAGATATTATTGATTGTGTGCAGTATAGGGAACAAGGAGTCTTGTTATGGCGTGGTTTCACTCTGCAAGAATTCGCAAATCAGTGTTTTTCAAATAAGTTTGATAATGGGAAAGGAAGGCAGATGCCAGCCCATTATGGGTCCAAAAGGCACAATTACATGAATGTAGCTTCAACTGTTGCGTAAGTATTGAAAAGTTCGATGTACAAGACTTTGATGTATGATATTGATAATATTGTTATTACCACTATTATATTTGTTGGCGTTGCTGCTGCTGTTTTTCCCAATGATTTTGAAATTGAAAGTTACAAAATGCAAAATCTACTTTGATCTGTAGTACGCAAATTCCCCACGCTGTTGGAGCTGCATATTCCTTAAAGATGGACAAAAAGGATGCATGTGCCGTAACATATTTTGGAGATGGTGGTTCAAGTGAGGTAAATTTTACAATTTCCATTAAAGCAGACTCGTTTCTCCCCTTATTGAAAGGAAATTTCTGTGCGATTTAAACACGAAATGGATTGAGAGTTTTGCTCTTAAAATTTTGAAGGAGTTTAGGTTGTACTGTATCACTCTCGGCTAAAACTTTTAAAATCAATATCGTTTTTTGGTTTAGGAGTGTTGCATATACTTTTTTTTAGGAAAAAAAATCTACAGTTATCCCATCCCATTAAATAAGTGTGTGATAGAATGCTTTTGTTTACAACAGCAATTATTATCAAGGATCCTCGATATGTTAAGATTTTTTTTTCTTTTGCTTTTTATATTGTAATAGATTGAGTTATGAGCTATGACAGGGAGATTTCCATGCCGGATTAAATTTTGCAGCGGTAATGGAGGCCCCAGTTATTTTTATATGCCGGAACAATGGATGGGCTATAAGTACCCCTACATCAGATCAGTTTCGAAGTAATTTATCGGTTCCTTCTATTTCAATTATTTTCTTACTGTCTACATCTTTAGCATTGTCTTGCAATATCTAACGATATATTCTGCTGGTTTTCCTGTTTATACATAGGTGATGGCATTGTTGTGAAAGGACAGGCTTATGGAGTCCGTAGCATTCGTGTAGATGGGAATGATGCTCTGGCCATTTATAGTGCTGTTCAAGCTGCTCGTCAAATGGCAGTTAGCGAAGAGAGACCAATTCTAATAGAAGTAAAATGATAACCTTTGAAGTCAAATCTTTGGACATGTTTAAAAGAAAAATGACAGTATGCTGGTATACAGTCTCATATTGAACGTGTTAACGGCAGACCAATGTTGTATCTGTTTCTTCTGTTTTTGCAGGCTCTTACATATAGAGTAGGACACCACTCCACATCAGATGACTCTACCAAGTATCGTCCCGCCAACGAGATTGAATGGTGGAGATTGTCTCGTGATCCTGTAGCGAGATTTAGAAAGTGGATAGAAAGGAATGGTTGGTGGAATGACATGGCTGAGTCTGAGCTTAGGAACAGTTTGAGACAGCAGGTAACTAACTATCTTTTCCCTGAAAAATCATTTGGTTGATATTAGATACCATAGTTCTGTTTCAAATATACTCCATGAATTTGTAATCGTCACTGAAAGTGTTCTTCCTATACAAATGCAATTGACACAGGTATGGGGTATCTGATGACTTGGTTTACTGCACCTTAAAATATTTTGTACCAAAAATCTTGCGGTTTTATAATCATAATTTTCTTGAATTTGATTAAGGTGGATCCCTAAAAACATTGTTAAATATTTATTCTAACTCAAATTTCCTGCTACAGCTTCTACAGACCATTCAAGTTGCTGAGAGTGTAGAAAAACCTCCACTTGCAGACATGTTTAGTGATGTATATGATGTTCCTCCATCCAATCTCCATGAACAGGAGAAATGGTTGAAGGAGACAGTAAAAAAACATCCACATGTGTACCCAACAAATATTTCCATATAGTTTAACCACAATATCTAGTTTGAAGATACCGGAAAATTATCTTCGAACTTGGATCTTTCTGTGTATAAATTGGAGAATATAGTCTAATAATGAGAGGTGTGTGACATGATGATAGTGTACCCAAAAAAAAGGTGTGACATTCACATTCTCAAATAAATTACTTCTAGTTATGATTTTTTTTTTTTGGAGAAATGATATTTGTACAACCATTTTCTAACAACTTTTTGACACTAGCATTTATGTTTTTTTTTAGAAGGTACTAGCATTTAAGTTAATACATAAAGATAAATGTTGCATTAACTTCAGGATCCAAAAGAAAATTACATTTCAGTTTTGACACAATTTTGAGGTCAAAATTTGACAATAAATTAGATAGTTGATAAAATTTAAATATTTAGTTGATTATCTTGAGTAAATAAATATAGCAACGTGTCACAATTCATTAACTATCAATTGAACACAATTAACCGCAATTTTGAACATCATTATAATGATTTTTCATGTGCTCAAATATACATATATCCATTAACTATCAAATTTGCGCTTAAAATATATGATTTTCATGTGTACAAATATACATGATATTCATCATCCATGATTTGTAGTCAAATATACAACCATTGTTAATGTTTTTTAAAATTGTGATTAACTATATTTAATTTTTTTTTTGTTATGATTAATTACATTTAGTTGATGGTTAGTGAGTTGTGATACTTTTTATATTTATAGACAATCAATTGATTTATTTTTTTTTAAGAAATCAATTGAAATTAATTAACAACATATTTAAACTTTGTTAAGACCATCCATAATGGTGGGTGTTTCACCTATTTAGCACAACATTAAATAGACACCCCATTGTGGAGTATAATATATGAGTGCCTATAGAGAATGGTGGTTATGGAAGCACCCTCTCTCTTCATTTTTTGTGGATCTCATTTAATAAATCTTAATAAAATAAGAAAATTTTATTGAAATGTAATGATATAGAATTATTTGCGGGACCTATTTAATAATTTCTTTTGAGGTACTGGGTTGGAGAGAAAATTGGTGCTTATTAAGTATTACTGTAAATGAGTGATGTGGGCATGGAGGACCCATTTAAGCATCCAATTTGAGTGCTCCGTTGTGATGGTCTAACTACTATTTCTTTCCTTCTTTCATAAGCAAACTTCGGTAACTATTTAATTTGTTGTCAAATTTTGATGTCAAATGTCAAAATATATTTTTAACATAAAAACGACTCTTAATTTTTCATTAAAAATTCCAACAATAATTTGAGCTAAAGGCTAAAGCTGCAAGTACCATGATTTCGGAATTCTACCGAAGAATCCATATGCATAAACTATCAATTTTGTAATTGACAGTGTTTTGAACAATTAAGAGATTAAATTCATATAGTATTGAGAGAGTTCAAAATTCTTCAGAAGATCATAAGGATCATTCTCACATCCTTAACATAAGCTCTTTTTAAATTCATTAGTCAATTTGGATTGCACAAATTCATTCACAGACATACACATGTCCATTTTCAACTAATAATCACTCACATAAACATGAAATCACAATCTTTCTTAAAATAGATTCCCTCCCCTCTGCACAACATAGGCCATAGAATTTAACTTGAATTCCCACTTGGAGTGGAAAACCACCAAAACAAAACCAACCTTCTTTTCTCTCTACCTTCCTCTAGTTTCTAATTTTCGTCAAACAAAGCAAAAACGAAAAATAGTCCTTCCTTTTCTTCTTACATTATTTTCCCTCTTAATCATCCATCTGCAATATTTGTCCAAGAACTGGACTTCAACCATATTCTTTCAAATTTAGTTTTCTTTCTTTCTCTTTGTACAAAGCTCAATATCTAATTATGCTGTAATGTGATATTGTCTATTATATGCTGCTAGTGCCTTGTTGACACATGAAAGAGTCCTCTGTTATGATTGCATATAACAGGACGTGAAAGTTATATAGCAATAGAGGATTAACAACGAAAAAAATATGGCCGATAAAAGAAACAAAACAGGTGATTATATAGTGTGTTATGCACCAGCCATGATAACAACGAATGGAATATGGCAAGGAGATAGCCCTTTGGAATTTTCTCTGCCACTTTTCATCTTACAATTAACCTTAGTTGTTGCAGCCACTCGCATATTTGTCTTTGTTCTCAAGCCCTTTCGCCAGCCACGCGTCATAGCAGAAATTCTGGTTAGTTGTTTTCTTTTCAAACATAAAAAAACTGTGATCATCTCATAATGTTGATAGATGTGACGTGACATTATCTTCGGTGCAGGGAGGAGTAATGTTAGGTCCTTCGGTGCTAGGAAAAAACGAAATATTTGCCAATGCAGTTTTCCCTCTAAGAAGTGTGATGGTGATTGAAACAATGGCAAATGTTGGTCTTCTTTATTTTCTTTTCTTGGTTGGTGTGGAGATGGATATAACGGTTTTGCGCAGCGTAGGTAAAAAGGCAGTGGCTGCAGCAATTGCCGGCATGGTTTTGCCTTTCATCCTTGGCGCTGCTTTCATATTCTTTTTGAAAAGAGAAAGCCACTGTGACACGAACCGAGGAACTTATGTTCTGTTCCTCGGTGTCGCTCTTTCTGTCACTGCATTTCCTGTTCTAGCTAGGATCCTCGCCGAGCTAAAACTCATCAACACGGATATAGGAAAGCTTGCTCTTTCGGCTGCACTCATTAGTGATGTGTGTGCTTGGATTCTCTTGGCTTTAGCCATTGCAATGGCTGAGAACCAAGCAACTTCTTTCGCTTCCCTTTGGGTTCTATTGTCTGCCGCAGCGTTTGTCGCCTTTTGTATTTACGCCGTTAGACCCGCAGCTTCATGGATAGTTCAGAAAACACCTGAGGGTGAATCTTTCAGTGAGTTTTATATATCTCTTATATTAGCCGGAGTCATGGTCTCCGGTTTCATCACTGATGCTATTGGAACTCATTCTGTTTTCGGAGCTTTTGTGTTCGGTTTGGCAATTCCGAATGGACCGCTTGGTGTTTCTCTGGTAGAAAAGCTTGAGGATTTTGTTTCAGGACTTTTGTTACCTCTCTTTTTTGCCATTAGTGGGTTAAAAACCAATATAGGACTCATTAAAGGGTCTTATACTTGGGTTATTCTTATTCTTGTCATTTTTCTTGCTTGCATTGGCAAAATTGTTGGAACTCTAGCTGTTGCAATCTTTTATCAAATGCCGATTCGCGAAGGTGCTACCCTTGGCTTACTCATGAACACAAAAGGACTAGTTGAAATGATTGTGCTCAATGTTGGAAAGGACCAAAAGGTGCAAATACAATACTACTATTGATTGTTATTTGTGGTTTGCTTATTCCTGTCAATGACTCATTTTGATAAAAAAAATAAAAAATTATTGTTACAGGTTTTCGATGAAGAATCATTTGCAGTTATGGTGATGATAACAGTCATAATGACTGGAATAATTGTACCTGCTGTATCAATAATTTATAGACCATCAAGGAGAAACATATATTACAAAAGAAGAACAATTCAGATATCAAAACCAGATGCAGAATTTAAAGTACTAGTATGTGTCCATAGTCCTCGAAACGTGCCAACAATGATCAGCCTCCTTGAAACCTCGAATCCAACAAAGAGGTCACCGATATGCGCCTATGTGCTCCATTTGGTCGAACTCTGCGGCCGTACATCAGCAATGCTTATTGTTCACAACACAAATAAACCAGAACATCAAGCCCTCAACCGAACTGAAGCTCAATCCGACCATATAATCAGCGCCTTTAAAAATTACGAGAAACACTCTTCGTTTGTCACGGTCCAGCCCTTGTCAGCAGTTTCCCCTTACTCCACAATGCACGAAGATATATGCAATTTAGCAGAAGACAAGCGCGTATCTCTAATAATCGTTCCATTTCATAAACAACAAACAGTCGACGGTGCAATGGAAGCAACAAACATGGCATTTCGAACCATCAACCAAAATGTACTAGCAAATGCACCTTGCTCAGTCGGAATTCTAGTCGATAGAGGCTTAAGCGGTTCGAACCGGTTAGCCTCAGATCACGTATCACATCATGTAGCAGTGATGTTTTTTGGTGGACCGGATGACAGAGAAGCATTATGCTATGGATGGAGAATGTTGGAACATAGCGGTACAAGCCTAACAATAATGCGCTTTGTCCTGGGCGAAAGAGTAAGTGAACCGGTTCAACAACAACATAGACTCAGTTCAGATGAACCAAGTGTTTTAACAGTTGAAACAGATATAGAAAAACAACTTGATGATAAACTAATGCATGAGTTTAGGACGAAATATGGAAATGATGATTCAGTTGATTATTTTGAGAAGGTAGTTAACAATGGAGAGGAAACAGTAGCAGCAATAAGAGCAATGGATGATATTCATGATCTTTTTATAGTTGGAAGAGGTCAAGGAATGATATCACCATTGACAGAAGGACTCACTGATTGGAGTGAGTGTCCTGAGATGGGTGCAATTGGTGATTTATTAGCATCTTCAGATTTTGCAGCAAGTGCTTCAGTTTTGGTAGTTCAACAACATGTTGGGATAGGATCAAATGGTGATGGATTAGAAACACCAAATGGTGGTGAAGAATATAATAATAGTACTGACACAGATCACCATTCTACATCATCAAGGGGACACACTGTTTTTAATACAGAACGAACTAGTCCTCATACTTTATAACAAAATATAGACCTTTATTTTTCTTTTTCCTTTTAATGCATCATAGATTTTTGTATTATGCCTTCTGGTGCAGTTACTTTTTTGCATATAAGTCGTAAGTTGTTATAAGAAATGTACATACATACAGTTACATTCTTGTATCTCTCTTACTTTTTATTTTCTAGGACTTACACGCACATTTTAAAAATACACATAAAAATCAAAAGAAGTTGTTTTTACATTAAAATTTTAATGTCGAAGTATAATTTCTCTATTCTATACTTGTTCTTGCTTATTATGATGGCATGAATGTGAAGGGAACTTTACATAAATGAGCTGATAACTACTGAAGAAGTATCAGAAAAATGTATCACCGCAAATAGCACAAGAAATGCTATAAGTAGGAACATAGTACATCAATGAATCCATTTACAAACATCATCATTCTAACACCAAAATTTATCACTTGTATAGTTTAGCTAACTTTTACATATAATAACATGAAAAACACCATTATACAGTCCTTCATGATAAGGAAACCACTACTTTATTTGTTAGAATTTTTCAAAGAAAATAATAGTACTCGACTTAGTCTCTCAAGAGAGGCTAGTACTTCAAAGAAAATTGTAATACTCGACTTAGTCTCTCAGGAAAATAATAGTCCAAAGATTATTTTCATATGATGCATTTTATTTTAATATGATGCATTTCAAATAACAATAAAAGCAAGAGGAATGGTATGAATACTCTATCTAACACTCATTCTATTAATCGATGAAATTTATGTAAATCTCACACTTTTAAAATGGATCTCGCATAAAGTAGTGAGACCTACATAAATTTTAACAAATAAAAGAGTAAGTATTAGAAAGATATTGTTAGGAAAAAAAATGTTCCTAACATTTCTCATATAAGTATAATGCTAATAGTAAAACTTTTCAAGTCTAGTCCCCGTGAGCATAGCTCAGTTGGCCGGGACATACATTGTTATATGCAGGGGTCGGGGTTCGAATCCCGGACACCCCACTTAGTCACCTTGAAAAAGGTGAATTCTAGCCACTAGGCTACTTGACAAAAAAAAACCTTTCAAGTCTATCCTATTAAAGAGTATACCAACATAATTTCATAAATAATATATTCCAAAACGATTCTTTACCAGCTCAACATTTTTCCTGGCTCAGTCCGTTCATTGAACCGATTCTGCATTGTTTTAAGTATCTCACTCTTATAAGCCTTATGTTTGGAGAGGAGGAGGAGGGGGTAAACCGTTATGAATTTCTTGCTATCTTGGATCATTGTTTTAAGTATTTTGTCATTTGACACCTAAAAATTAAAATCTTGTTAGGTGAAATTGATATATAGGCAATTTAAAGACACATGAATTGAGAGTCATGTATCCACATGTCAATCTATTGTCTAATAAAAGATGTTGTCGTTACTACTAGAGTCTCAAGTGTTTCAAGGTTATGCGTCATCAATGCTAGGAGAATCCACATATGTTGGCATTCCCAACATTCATGAAGGCTCGTTTGGTTGAGGCTGGATTAAGGTTGTTGATGATGATGTTTGATGCATATTGAAAAGACTTTTGACATACCTCTGATGCATAGGCCAAACTAGTCTTGACCTGGGGAATTGATTTTTTTAGTGGTAAGGATTGCATTGTCTCACTGAGCGTGCCAAATTTGTTGATGGAGCAAGAACTTAGCCAAGGTCTGGTTGAGTATCCTCAATTGTGATTCCCTTTACTTCAAACGATTGATGTTGAGGAAGGAACTCTTTCTCTCAGTTGTGGAATCCCTAACTTCTTTGGTTTAGTGCCACATACATTTGTTTTTTGGTTTTTTGACCTACGCTAAAAAATACAAAAAGTAATGATAAAGATTGAAAGGTAAATGGATATAAAAATGTGAAATAAGCTTGTTTGATTGATTAAATATTCTTATTATGGTGTAAGAACTATGCATTTATAACAAAAAATATGCATTACTAAAAAAAACAAAAAATATGCATATTAGAAAAACGATATGACCTATAGTGATGATCCCTGGCTCGACTAATTACACGGGCAGTGATGATTCCCTTTAGAGAGAAAGATATAAAAAGATTGATATGATAGGTACAATCATTTGATTATGTAATAGAAAAAAAGAGCAATAGATATAAAATATAATGTTAAATGAATGTAGGTGGTCCAAATATCATGCTTGTATAATTAATAATTAAGTATCCAAAATGTGGAGCTCTATTATTATGCTTTAAGAAAACAATAGGTGCCTTTATTTTAGGTTTTTAAGGTACTGCTTTAGATTATTAATTAGGTTAACATAATGGTACCCATAATTTTTTTGGTGTTAACGTTTCGGTTTGTATAAGAAGTAAGTCCTACTGATTTAGAGTTCGATTGTAAAGTAAGTAAAATCTAACCAATAATTATAATTATGAAATTTGATTGAATATGTACCTATCATATTCAATTATTCAATATCATATCATAATTTTATATTAATTTATTTAAAAATCAAATCAAATGTTAATTGAATTTTGTCTAGAGGTACTGTTACCGAACTAAACTTTAAGGTAAATACCTTAAAAATTTACCTTGAAAATACATACTTTTAGTATATTTAAATTCACGATAAATAGTTTAGTTAAAAGTTGTTAGGTTATTATTATCATTAATTAAACAAAAATTACTAGTTTTATCTTATGTCTCAATAGCAAACAAAATAGGGTTCAAAGGTTGAATTCTTTTACACTAATCTTTACTATAAAGTTTTTTTGGTGGCTATCTTTTTGTCAATTAGTTGGTTGGTCACTTTCCCTATTCCCATTTCTCCTTGTTGCCAAACTTACCTGTTCTTAAGGGAACATTTTCGTAAGCTGGTTTAGTTGTCTTTGCCTACCCACTTGACAGAGATATGAAGAATAAAAAAGCACTACTTAACCAACACTACATTCTTACTAATTAGAAGAAGAGAAAAAAGAAAATAGAAAGAGAACATTTAGTTTTAAATTGCAATTGCGATTAGTTACGAATAAACTTTTATACTCGTGTATATTATTGTTCTTGTAACTATCAACCGAGTTGTATTTATAGAATAATGATTATATATTATTTAACCAGTTCACAATGGACCGTATAAAAATAGAAAAAAGTGTACTACATGAAGTGTTTTGAGGATGTTAGGAACAGCCGTATAATTTTGACAAAATGGCAATAGTGGTGGAAAAAAAGTTTGGCCAGTCAAAAACTCGAAATACACATGAGTTGGTTAGAGGAGCAAAGCTCGAGATGATTGATGATTCGATCTTTTTTGACTCAAGATATTGATATTGATAATTTGTTTAAAGATTCCTTCATTGCACATGGTTATTCTCTTGCGAGTGGATATACTCAAATTCTGCTATCTTCCACTTACTCTGCAAAGTTATTCAAATTCCACTATATTTTGGTGAGCCTTGGATTTATAATGTATTATGTAAATAGAATGCAGTAGAAATGTTACTATGTAATAACAGATTTTTCCCTCAAAAAAAAAAAAAACAGATTTTATCAAAATAGTGATTTTTTAGGCAACCAAAAAAATGTTGCTATCCCTTCAAAAAAAAATGCTACTGTAATAAAAATATATAAGAAGAATGGTAGCAACACACATTCTAACACACACTTTTTAACACACATTCTTTGATTGATTAAAATTGACATGGGTTCCACCAAATCATGTGTGTCCCATATAAACTTAGTGGGTTCCATGTGAATTTTAACCAATCAAAGAGTGTGTGTCAAAAAGTGTGTGTTAAAATGTGTGTTGCTAACATTTCTCAAATATATAATTCAATTTCAATTTATAATAAGGTTTGACATTTTTTTTTTTATAAGGCAAGATCAAATGGCATCAAAAAGAGTGGCTTTCAACTAGGCTGTTACCCGACTCTGATCTTTTGTCAAATGCTCATATATATTATTAAAAAAGGGGAAAAATAAATAAAATAAAAAAACAAACTGGGGTTTTACATTATTTAGAATTGATTGTCCCAAACAGTACATTTTCACATGTATTAGTTACCTATTAAAATCATACATTATCATTATGATTTGATTTTATAGTAAAACTTTGACTATTTCATTAAAAGTGCATACTTTTCAATATCCAAAAGAATGAAAAAGCAAATCATTCTCTTAGAAGCTATACCTTTAAACATTTTCTTTCTTTTTGAATCTTGCTATTAACATAATGGGGAAAGGACGAAAATGCAAAGCAATTTGGGTGAATTGAAATGAGTTGTGTCATAAGCCTTTTTTTTAAGGTCTGTTAGGATATCATTAGGGCTCATGAGTGTGGCACTTGCTGCTATTATCACAAAATTGACCGTTGAACAAACTGTTCATTCATTTTAACCGCACTGTGAAATTCACGAAAGCAAGAAAGAGAAAAAATAAAATCAACAAGATATAGAATATTCTTTGTCATCCAGTGGTTTCTTTTCTTGTATTATTATGTCTCCACTCACTAGCCTTATGAGGACCGTTAAATTCAGCTCTTTCCTCTATTAAACACAGTGACAGTAGCAATAGTAAACAGCATAAAGAACATAGAATAAGTAAAACACAAGAAAACAAATGTCTCAATTTTCTCGTAAACATTACATTGATCCGATTGAAACTGAACTTAAACTCCTTATGTAAGATCACATATTCAAACTTTGATGTAATTATGCTAACATGATCTTCAATCAATTTGATATTTAGCACTAATAACATGGTTGGAAGAAATGCCACGGTTTTCTTGCTTCTACAATTTGATACAGTTGTTGAATTCAAAGGAGAAGGACATTAATATTAATTTTTTCTTTTTGGTGGGTCAGTTTTGACTGGACTGGTATGGGGTAAGCTGGAGGGGACCATTTCCACAATTATTTAATATTATGTTGTGATAAAGTTCTCATTCCTACACCTCTAGATGTGGGGTGTTCTTTCCTGTTTTTTCCAACTAAAATTACACTTTTTATCCTTCTCTTTCTACACACTCTTTTCTGTCAGAAAAAAAACTGCAGTTTTGAATAAACTTCCTAATTCCCATAATCCAGTATGGAATTTTAGTAAGTTCCCAACTTTATAAATTTTCTCTACCAATCACTTCATTTTCCCACTTTCTAGTTTCCACTCTTTGTCATTGCTTCTTCTACTCTCTCAAGTCTCAACTCTTATAACCAAAGGAGGCAAAAAAAATAAAAAAGTTTGCAACTTTCTGACACCATCTTTATAGCATTAATGCTAGTGTCTTAAAAATGCTTGTTTTGTATTGGCTACACCTAAAGTTCCAAACTTTAGGCTACCTCAAAAAAAACCCACTTTCATTTCAAGTTCCATTAGATTAGATTCACCAAAAAAGACTTTGTTTTTACACAACTATTTTCATCTTTTTTGGTGTTTGGAATCTTGAGAGTTTCTTTCCATGAACAAAGCTCAAACTGAAATCACTATCCCTCACTTGTTTAGATGTCCTATAAGTCTTGATTTGTTGGAAGATCCAGTGACTTTAACCACTGGCCAAACCTATGATAGATCAAGCATAGAGAAATGGATTTCTGCAGGTAATTTTACATGTCCTGTAACAATGCAGAAGCTTCATGATTTATCTTTTGTTCCTAATCACACTCTTCGCCATTTGATTGATCAATGGCTTCAACTTGGTGCACAATTTGAACCTTCTAGTAATAATTCTGCCACCATAGATTATTTAGCTTCACTAAAACACACCCTTGAATCTCATGATTCTACTTTAGAAACCAAGCTTAAAGCACTTGAGAAAATTAGTGTTCTTTCTGATGAGTATTTTACTTTCAGAAAATCTTGCTTCCAACAACTTAGTTTCTTACCGCTACTTTTGGAACTTGTTTTTGGTTTATCAGATTCTCAACTCTCAGAAAATCACATGGAATTTGTGGAGATAGCACTTTCTTGCATCCTTAAATTGTTACCTATTGTAAATTTGGAACCTCTAAATATCATCAAAGATGAATCTAAGTTGCAAAGGTTCATATTTTTATTTGAAAAGGGAACTAGTTCGATCAAGACTAGTTTGTGTCTTGTTATAGATCATTCAACAGCAACAGCACAAACAGAAGAGGTTTGTGAAGTACTAGGAAACTCACAAAAACTAGTACATGAAATTGTTCAAGTCCTTGTTAACAAAAATTGTGACAAGGTTTCTGAGGATGCAATTAAGGCCTTATCAGCATTATGTTCATCGGAATCAAACAAAGAGAGTCTAGTGAAAGGAGGAACAATAGATGGAATCATAACATATATTTCAAGATGTGAAAATAGACAGAAGAATTTGGCTCCACTAGCAATGGCAACAATGAAGAAACTTTTGGTGTTAGAGAGTGGTAAAGAAGCATTGGTGAATCATGTAAATGGTATTGAAACTTTGGTGAAGATGGTTTTCAAGGTGTGTAATCAAGAGTGTAGTGAGAGTGCTGTTGAGATACTTTCAATTGTTTGTAGTGATTTTGGGAGTGCTAGAGAGGTAGCTATTGGAGCTGGTGTTTTGAGTCAATTGTTGTTTCTTCTGCAGAGTCAGTGTGGTACCAAAACAAAAACCAAGGCAAGAATGTTGCTCAAGTTGTTGAGATCCAAGTGGAATGAGGAATCGATGCAGCTTACAGATTATACTAAAATGTGAATATAATAGTATTATTGATCAGTATTTGATTTGAATACTTTGTAATCTATTGATATCATCAGAATTTTCAACAGTATTGCCCTTTGGTAAGAAGTAATTTATATGAATTGTGACAAGTTTAGCCCTCGCCAATTTAGTTATTTTATCATATAGTAGTATATAATATGAGTAGATGGTAGACCGATACGAGCAACATAGTATGACCCAAGTGGTGGATGTTTGTATCAAGGGTCGATTCTTGACGACATAAGGAAAAACATATGTTTGACCATTAAATGAATTAGACTCTGCAGTTATACGTAGATGATATCTTAGTTTACTGAAAATAAAAAGATTGTAGCCCAAGATTATTAATCAATGAGGAATGAGGATTTATTTAAGAGGGTTGGTCATTTGTCACAATCATACAATTTGGACTATCCGATTAAAATTGGACGATTCACATTTTACTTTGTACATTTTGTACATTGGATTTAAAATATCAAATCGGATCCTAAACTTGAAACTCTTGATCAGACAATCTGAATTGCTTGAATGTATATTTTTCGACAATTAAATTAGAAATAAAAACAACCTTATATGGATTAGGGCTCGGGTAAAAATATTTTCCTAGTAAGTGGTAAGGTTTGATGGCAACATGCCAACCTTATACTTGATGGGGATTATGAAAGAATTATAGGTTTGAAGTGCTAAACTAAACTTATTGTCATGTACAATGTTACCTTTCACTTGGCTGATAAGATAACCTAAACAAAATGCTCTTAAATTCTTGTCATCTCATCTAAGTTCAAAATTTGTGAACTTCAGGGTAAAAAAAAACAGAGAAAAAGAGAGAGGGAACATCAGGACAAGTTTGGTTTTAGTTTGCTCAAAAAAAAAAGGTTTGGTTTTAGTTTTTTTATTCTGCAAAGTACCCTCACAGCCTCACTAAAGTAAATTTCTTTTACTTATAAGTTATAACCAAAATTTTTTTTGTTTTATTTTACATAAGATGTCAAGTGCTACTACTGTCCTTAAAAGAGTAGCTGAAAGGTCATATCCATACAAATTTCAGCTTTGATAGCTTTCTAAAAAAAAATTGGTTACAATAGCTTTCTAAATTTATAAGTAAAAAAAAGTTAATATTCCAGTAAAAAAGAGTAAAGTTAATATTACAAGTACATATTATTCTTTTTTTTGGGTATATAAGTACATATTATTCTTTTTTTGGGTATATAAGTATGTATTACTCTTTTTTTTTTAATTGAAGTACATATTTTCTGTTTCAACATTTTTATTACTTGAGTAAAAAAAACATTTTCATAACAAAATTCATTATTAAAAGAAGTTCACAAAGTAAAATCCAAAATATCCTCCTGATATTGGACATGATTCAAGTCAAGTAATGATATAAAGATGAATGTTAGCAACACTCTCTTTTGAACATTTTCTCTAACACTCACTTTTTTATTGGATGAAATTCATGCATGTCCCACCACTTTGTGTGGGTTCTATTTCCAAAGTGTACACTCACAATGATTTAAACCAATAAAAGAGTGAGTGTTAGAAAGAGTGTTCAAAAGTGAGTGTTGCTAGCATTCTTCATCATATAAATGCAGGGACAATCCATCTTATTTACTATTTGTTTTGACAAAGTGTCGAGAAAATATACGAATGGTATACTAGGTATAAAATATAAAGAATAATGCGTATCTATTAGCATATATAAATACGTAGGTGAGTACTCCATTATATTATTACAAAATATATACGATAATCCAAACATGTTACGATACACGAACTAATTATACATATAATGCATGATTAGAGAAAAATGACATGATAATCAATTGAAAATTACATTTGATTCGACAAGAATAGAGTCACTTTCTTGACTACATTGGTTCAAGGAATGATTTTATATAGACCTAATTAATAATAGGATACTTTGAATGCTTGGTCATGATTGTATTAAAAAGTTTAGTTTGACAAAATTGTATTTAAAAACCAGCTTAACCACACAAGTTAATTATATTATCTAATGCTACGTACAAGTTTTGGTAAAATGACGTTTTAACACAATCATATTAGATTTTATGTGAAAGGCAAATGTTTTCAAATCAAATGAAATTAGTGGGGTATAGTCATTTTTTTCTAATTTTCCATAGGATTCTTCATAAGAGATATTCAACTCTGAGACACATTCAAACATTAAATGTGAGTAATTTTTTCAGCCGAATTCAAATATTAATTAGTAGGATGATAATATTATTTGGTAGTTTTTTTTTTTTTTGACAGAATGTTATTTGGTAGGTGTATATCTTTCTTTAACCATTTTCAAAATCTTTCTTTAACCTTTGATGCATCAATTTTTAAGGCTTCTCAATTACCACTACTACTAGAGACACTTCACATCCCCATGATCCGGGGCTCCTAAAAGTGTCATCTGCACCTTTTGATTTTAGGTTGAATAAATTGAGGGCACCAACTCAAATGATTTAATAGGACAAATTCTCTTGTCACCTTTTTCTTTTCCTTATTGTTGTTCATTTGGCTTTTATTTCTTATTTTTTTCCTCCAACCAAAATTCGACTCCATCTTTAAAGTGATCTCACTAGACACAGCTAAATACTTGGACAAAACTTAAGTATAGTTCCTTGGTATTATAGAACAAAGACAAATATTCTTATAAAAAAAATTGGTTTTCTTGGAATTTTAATAAAAAAACATTAAAATGACAATTAAAAAGGAGAAAACAGATTCAATAGTGTAATGAGTCTTTAAATTATTCATTCTCAACCTTCAGTTTTTTATCCAAAAAACTTTTATCCGATTAGAGATCCTTTTATTTTTTTAAATAAATAAACATCACATTTACTATAATTTTGATGTATAAATGTTTAATTATTGTCACCAATTTTTAAAAAGTGAACATTTATATCATTGATTTACTTCTAAACTATAGTAAAGTATATCTCCATTTCTTATAGAAGAGAGGGTTCATGCCCCTCATACTATAGGTGAAAATATGTTAGACCGAACTATGTTTTGTAAGGCATGAGTCTGGTATGTCAAAAATTTTAAGGCCTAAGTTTGACATGTGATCTGTCGTAGGCTTATTTTTTAGGTCTGAGTTTAGTCTTTTGAAAGCCTCATATGACCTACTAGCTTGTTTAAATGTTTATTTCATTTGAACATTTGTAAACAAGTAATATGATCTAAGTTTAAATATATTGGCGAACTAATGTATCAATGAGATTAAACTCTCTTATGATATTTAACATGGAAAAATTAATGCTTACTAATAAGCTTAAATTACTTAAAATGTTTACAAAGCTATAATTTAATTTAAACTACATAATATAATATAATAATATCAATAATATTCATATTTACTTAAGTAAACCGATCTAATAGCCTAAGTGGTTTTTTTTATGGCTATTGGTCTGCTTTTTTTTTTTTTAACTAAATAAGCTTTTAAAAAAACTTAAGTCTTCTCTATTTTTTTTAAAAAAAAGTTTAACCTGACTTATCGCAGGTTAAACCGTAAACCCCTCAAGACCAACTTGACATATTTTTGTACCTACTTCTTATTCACATTTTACCTACCAACAAAGTGAGTGTGTGGGGTGGAGGAATTCTTCCGTGGTCACAAGACCAAATCAAAAGTGTTTGGACACAACATATAAAAAGATGGTTTTTAAAATATTCAATTATTTTTTTTTATCAATTTCCTTCTTATTATTAAAAAAATATTTTTTTATGTGTATGTGACCAAACACTTTTTATTTGGTCATGTGACCATATTAGAATTTCTCGTGTGAGGTGAGTGGTAACTCAATGATTGACAACCTTATGATAAGAGTTTAATGCATTTTTGTGGACAAGAAGGAGAAGAACATGTCCTTGGCCGAACCCAATATGTTGCACCAATTGGCAAACAATTTCCACTGTCTTCTCTTTATGTGAGTTGATATAAATTGAAAACAATGCAAGGGCAACAGCATATATGTCGACATGTTGCTAATTGCATAGGTGCAAGTTGATGGGACTTGGGTTCTATCCCTCTCCTCATGTCCTTATTACTTGAATAGAAAAAAGGGCCCAAAGAGTTAGGAGACGTTGATTGTACTTAATCCCAACTTTAACCTCAAAAATCTTATTCCTATAAAGAATTGGTGAGGGATGATTGAATTGAGTGGAACGAGTGACTGCACTGTGCTTGGAATCATTGAAAATCCTGTGTTGAAATTTGGTTGGGAGAAGACAACTAGTGGTGTTGTGGGCACCATTTTAATTATGATATTCAATCACACACACAAAACAAACAGAACATACTATTAACTAGGTATTGCGAATATGGGAAATGTTAATTGGATTAAAAAATTGTTATCTTTATATAAGGTGCAGATATGATTTCATTTCTTTATTAATTTTTTTCTTTCAGAGTCAAATCAATAGTTTATAAATAATGTTTTTTTAATCCTTAAAAAAAATGTATTTTTATACCGTTCAATTTTTAGATGTTCAAAAACCATTTTTCTACAAATATCATCCTCCCAAATAAAAGTTGCAGGGTATCTTAATTTTAATTGTCTATTTGTTCTTTTTACTAGATCTAAATTGTGTGCCATGTACGAGTCGTTTTAAATTTACATTTTTTAATTTTATTTATTATTTAAATGAATTCTTGGAATTCTTTTAACATATTAGATTAACTCTTTTCCTCAAAAAAAAACATATTAGATTAACTCTGATGAACGTGTGACACAATATTTATTCAAAGCTTTTCTTCTTTCAGTAAATAAGTTTTGACTTCTAAACACATTTTCACTCTATTGCAAACGCTATTTGTTGATTTTTACCTTCTGTAATAATGCCAACACCGCAACATTGTTGTAGTTTTTTTCCCAAAAATTTATGCCTTTATTCATCAGACGGGTCAACGGAAACCAGCGTCAAAAGTCCCGTTTATAGTTTAAATCAAACAGACCCATAATGCTCTTTAGAGTTTAGATTGATCAAAAGGTACACGACACCTTTGTCCAAGTTTCTCCTCTCTTTTTTTTTTTCTTTTCCATTCAAATAAAAACGACGCCTTTGTCCAAATGTTGTATACAGCTAAAGTTGGATTCCATAACATATAATAACATTAAAATCCAAATAAATAAAAAACCATAACCATTATATTACAAATATTCCAGACAAATCAGGAGCCTGGGTTCTTTGCTTTTTAACACTTCAGCTGCTGCTAAATAACCAATAAGCTAGTGTATGTTAGAACTCTGATTCTGAAAATGTATTCAATGAACACCCTTTTCTTTGCAATCTTCATCGACACTACTGAGTTTTGAAGCATCTTCTTAGCAACAACCACTTGTGGCTGCATCGGACTGGGGCTTGTCCTTAAAAATGTTCTTTTTGTTCCCTTTAGAACCTTCGGCTAAGAGGCTAGGTGTGTCCAAAATCTGGGTGCGTATAAAGACCAAAGCTTACAATATGTTATAACAAAATATGCTTGTATTCCATGATGTTAGCATGTTTGATTATCACAACTCAAAATATGCAATCCAAATCCATTTCTCCCATGTACCATTTTTTCTTAATGTTTCCAATTTGTGTCTCATCAGAAACAGATGATATGATTGGCGTGTTTAGATCCCCCCCCTACAGCAGCTGTGGGGACCATTAGATTTAGTGAAAAAAGTTTTTTCAATTAAACATTCCTATCTTTCCCAATTATATATGGGAGGCATATCTATGCAAATTTGAAAGGATTAACATGTTATAAGAGTTAAGAGGAACAAATTATGATCTTCAAATTTATACTGATGATGAGGGAATAATAATATGCAGCAGACCAATAAGAAATTTTAATACTGGTCTGGATTCAGAAATTTTAATGTGTCAGTGTGTCTGCTTGGAAGTAGTATGCAGCAGATCAATAAGAGACAAAGGTAATGTAAGAAAATAGGCAAACGTGTTCTCAACGTACCTTCAAAACTAGCTCTTCAAAGCAATGTTGTACGTTAACTCGAGTCTTAGCACTGCATTCAATAAATAGGCAACCATATTCCCTTGCAAAGTCTATTCCCTCTTTCTTTGTCACAACTCTGTCACTCTCCTGCGAAGCAAATATTATCCATTTGCATGTCAACTCCTCTAGTTATGCATGAGAGAGAGAGAGAGAGAGAGAGAGAGAGAGAGAGAGAGAGAGTAACATGCTCTAATTCAATGCATAAATCAGAACAATGATGATTCTTAATGGGCCACAATGGAAATAATGGACCATTATATAAATTCATTATTTACATTTAATTTAAATACTATGTAAAATCATACAAAAATAAACTGCCTCCTTATGTTTCTTATTTAAATAAAAATCAAAGGATGATGACTATCCAATTACAGAGACTTCCTCACAAGTCACTAAAATTGAAACTGAAAACACAACAAAACAGATGATAGACAAGTATGCTAGCCCAAAAAAACCTCTTTATAAAATCCCCTTTGTGACATTCAATAATAGAAACCACACATAGATTTCCTCCCAAGTCACGCCTATGTTGAAATCAGAAAAACAACTATATTCCATGACAAATGGGAGGGGAGAAACTTCTGATAGAACGTTCAGGAATCATGCTCTGCCCATAAAAATAAAGGCGAAGTACTCAAATGGAAACCTTGAGATAATTGTAGACGTCCTAAAAGAATATACCTTATCAACTTTGTTTCCAACAAGCATCTTGATGCAGTCCTGATTTGTTGAATAAAGGTCTACTTCCTTAGCCCATACTTCTGAGAGATTTGTAAAAGTATCTCGTCGAGTAACATCGTAAGCTGCAGCAGTTTAAGGAATGAAATGCAGTTAAACAAAACAAAATTTCAACAGTTCATCTACAGTTTCCTAAATTCCACAGACAGTCAGCATAATGCAAATTTCCAGGTGAATTCAGTTAATAAATTCAATGAAAATTTTAGTTAGTTATTGAATTGCCGCCACAGCTCCATTAGATGAAAGAGCACTTTCTTAACAAGCCATAGCATGATATAGGTAAGAAAGTATATTTAATAGTGTACACCTGTCAATATCATATTTAGAATAATAGAGTGGAGTCGCCGTTGGAAATACTTAAGTTTGAAGGGATTATAAATAGGAATAGTTGCTGTGAAAAGAGAAATCCTTTGTGGAGGGGAAACCCTTGGAAAAAAATAATAGTCTCCATCTCCAGCTTAATTTTCAATAACACACTTCTACTAATTTGAATCTATCTTGCTTCCATTACAACTTTTTCTGGTTCCCAATAAATTGGTCCGACCTGCCAAATCTTTGGCTGAGGGAGAAATGAAGGTGGCAGCAGTGTCATTGAAGGAGGCAATGAAAATGGATTGCAGCCATGTCTGTCGGAGTCTAACATTTATGAAATCGAAAAGATGTTGTATCAATAAAGATAAGTTAAAAAGGTTGGGATAAGTTAGGTTTGTTAGTAAGTTAGAAGGGATTATAAATAAGGTAAGTTAGGATAGAAGGGGTCATTTTGTACATCTGATAGTTGTTGTGAAAGGAATGTGAAGGGGAACCCTTGAGAAGAATTCCATTCTTCGCTTTCTGTTCACTTTTCAATAATACGCTTCTATATTTTTTTATCATTTCTATCTTTCTTTCATTATAGTTTCTCTGAATTTAAAACAAAATGATCTTTATCCCACCCCCCCAAAAAAAAAACAAAGTGATCCAACTTGTAAAACTGTTGTTGGAGGAGAAATGAAGGTGACAGTGTCATTGAAAGAGGAGACCAACAATCATGAATTACCCTTGTGCACTGAAGTCTAGCATTTCTTGAACCAAGAAGACGTCGTATTAGTTCATTAAGATGCAAGGAATCAATTGTGATGAAAAAATGGGAGTGGTAGGAACCACTATGATAAAAAAGAATGTCAAAGGGATTGGAGTAACCAAAAAATACAATGGTCAAGAGACGGAGAAACAGAAACTTGATGTTGAAGGGAAAGTGTGGAATTTTGAGAGTAAGAAGACCAAAGGGAATTCATAACCGAACAAAAACTGTGGAGCATACAATGGAAAAATCAAATGAGGTGACCAATGAACATGGGTCTCAGGCTCAGCTGTTGGAGATCAAGGCGAGACTCGGTGAAATAGATGAAATCAACACAGCTCTTTGTCGTTTAATGTAAAAATAGGGATTGACAAGGGAGGATGATGGGTTCAACCTACAAATTCTAGGTGGAATGAAGAGGACCAAAGAAACCTCAAATGATCATAGTAAGTCTGAGTGTGGCAGCGACAGGACCGTGCATGGGCAAGAAAGATGGGTGATATAGGACCAATCCATCAGCCTGTGTCACTGGAAGGTTCTCAATAGATGAAGCCACAGGAACAAGCAAACACAAGGATAGAATCAGAGCTCTACCTAGTGGTAAAGATACTTGTATTTAAGGTGGATGGCGATGGTGGAGAAGGCATTGACCACAACCAATTAGAAGCCAAGTCGATTATTCATGTTGATGCAACAAGGAATAATATGGAAATTGTGGCAAGGAAGAAACAAGGAGAAAAGAGAACGGAAGAAAGATGTAACCATACAGAGGTGAGAGGTAAAACAGGGAAGGAAACTCAATATATGGATACTGTGAGGGTGTGGTATGAGAAAAGAGGAATGAAAACCTTGAAAATTTGAGTCTCGGACAATCCAGGTAAACCCACTGCCTCCACTAGAACTATCGGGAGTTGATTCACTTACAGTGCCCAAAGAGATCCAGGTAACAGAGTCTAGTAATATACACATCCTGTCGAAGCTACAAGATGCTAGCCCAGTTATGATAGCAATTAGGTCATTGTTCAAAGAGTCACAATGGGCATATAATATTGCAAATTTGATTTTAAAGAGCAAAAAAACAAATGGGAGGGATCAGCATTCCATGCTTGACCTAATGGGCCATACCCAAATGCATGTCGATAATGAGATCCATGAGAGAAGGATAACTAGCAACGCCTACCAACCTAACTTATTGTTGGACTTAATCAACGAAGTCTATGGAGTACAAGGAGGGAAGATGGTCATTCTTAGACTATGCCTGCAACAACATAAACCAGGGATAATCACAAAGCTATTGCCATAGTAACCTATTTGGATCCTGCTGTGGAAATTACACAAGTCAAGTCTATACAAAGTTACAAACAATGGAATGTAAGGAAATTTTGGGAGGCATCATTAAGTTATTCTCCTAAAGCTACAATAATGCCCAGAGAATTATGTATTTGATTTAAACATTGTTAGTGTTCTTTGTGGACGGAAACCCTTGGGGAGAACCTATTCTCTATTTTCTGTTCAGTTTTCTATAATGCAGTTTTATTTTGTTTTATCCTTTCTATATTTCTCTCATGCCAATTTCTCCAGATTCCAAACAATCATTAATGTATAGTTAAGTTATAAAGAGCTACATAAATTGGTTTCAACTCTCACAATAAGATTGAAGTGATATTCAAAGATTAATCACAGGTAATGAAACTCACCCATAATGATCCCTTGCGCGCCTCGGTAGTAAGAACTTGTCAGTGTTCTGAATCTCTCTTGACCAGCTGCAGAATCAATTAAAAATCATCATCATATATACATCGAAACACTACTAAAAGGAAACATAAAAGAAACACAATGTTGAGACCTGTATCCCAAATGGCAAGCTTTAACTTTTTATCATCTATAGTGACATATTTGACCTTAAAATCAACACCTACACATTACAAAATGCAATGGTTATGAATAATATAATGACATGAAGAATGAAATGAATAGGGGAAAAAAGTGAGTGACTCACCGATTGTAGGAGAGAGATTTTCGAAAGAATCAGAGGTGAAACAGAGGAGGAGACTACTCTTGCCAACACCGGAGTCTCCAATCATCAAAAGCTTGAAAACATAATCGAATTCCTGAGTAGTACTCGAATCCATCGCAATTAACTGATTCCATCATAAAATAACAAAAAAAAAACATATATACATGATCAGATTTCAATGTATATTGATTGGGTGATAAGAAAAAGATCAGCGGAATTGCATACCTGGGAATTAAGAAGATGAAATCATATATGCTATGCGTAGAGGAAAGAAGAGAAGATGGAATTTTAACGTAAAAAATTAAACAAGAACCGTATCCGATTTACCAGGTCGCCGTACCGCTTTCTTTCTTTTATTTTTCTCATCATACATGCATCTCGTATATAAATTATTACAAACTTTTTTTTTAAGCTCTCGCTAACCAATAATGCACTCTTTATGAATTCTTAATTGATAAATTGTTTATAGAAAAAGTTTTATGATTCAATTTCTAACGTATATTAATATATCAACATAATTAATCATTTTCGTATTAACCGTGCACAAACATTAAAGTGACAATTATTCACTTATTCACTTTTAGAAGATGAACTTATAGTCATTAGACTACTTGATAAAATAAATTAAAATAAAAAACATATTTAAATATCATTTAAAGAAAACAACATATTTATTAAGAAGAAAAAGAAAACGATAACTAGTGTCCTTAAAATACTCTTTAACAACATTTATAAAGTGTTATAGAAATTGATTTCAATGATAAAATTAGTAACATTTATTAAAACACCCTTATTAATTATAGTTAGTGGAGTAGTTTTTTTTTTTTTTTGACAGTAAACAAAACTTAACATTTCATAAAACATAGAATATTACATCAGTTGCTGTTGACATTGAAGGGACATTCCCCAACAAACTTGAAGAGTCAATCCAAGAGAAATAGCCTACTGAATCATGATTTACAATACACATAAACTTTGTAGACAAATATGAGAAATTCGACCATAATTCACACCCTAACAATCCATTCATCAACATCTTCCATCTTCTAAAGGTGACAAAGGAGATATGAGAAGTTGAATGAAATGAAAAATTTATTTGAAGAGGCTGATCTAGCAAACAAGGCATCTGTTGTTGCTGCTGCTCCTATCTATGTCTCTCCTCCAAAACACAGTTATTCAGCTCTTTTTCGATCTGAATCAATTGATAAGTTTTTTATGGATCCACCTTTCTATGATTCATCTGTTCTTTTAAAATCCACTTCTCCTTCTTTTAATGTTTTGACTGGTACATCTCTTCCTCCTTCAATGGATGAGCGCCCTCCTAAGAGGTCAAAAACTGAGAAGAATATTAGAAGGATAAGGAAAGACATTCTCAAAGTATTTGAAGCACTGCATGGTATTATGAATCATATTGTATATGATTCTATGGAAAGAACATTACTCATGCAATAGTTAAATAAGTTTTTTCTCCCTTTAAATATACCTATTTTTAGTCCCTCTAATTTTTTTAAAGAGACTAAAAATGAAAATAGATATTTTAGAGGCAGAAAAATATAGTTAACCATGTACCTATACTGGAATAACAATAATTGATTTCATTCCCTTAAAAAAAATTGATTTCATATGAATGTCTCTATAGTCAAAATAATTCAGGTTCAATTCATTGTGTATTAATTTTGGTAGTGTGTTTGAAAGCTTCTATGGTAGTTGGTTTGAGATGAGCTTCACGTGAAAAAAAAAGAGGTACCAACCCACAAAAAAGTTTTGATGTTGTGTTTTTTTTATTTAATTCATAACAAGGGTAAGTATGATATTTTAAATTGATGTTTATAATTTATAATTTTATTAACTTTTGTTTAGCCTTTTAAGATTTACCATATATTTGGGGGGAGTATACAATTAACCATGTTAGCTGAACAACCTAAAATATGAGGTATCTTTAATGGGTCAAGCATGAACCAAAAATATAACAAGTCCAGCCTAAACGCCACCTGTGATAATGACGTCGAGGTGAGATTTTGACTAAGGAGTCATTATTATGGCATTTTGATTTGAAGAGAAATTTGAGGAAGAAATTAAAATTAGGGTTTAGTTTTCAATTGGGGGAGAAATAAACTTTGTTGTTTTTAATTTTTTTTTAATAAAAGTGGTTTTATCGATTGGATAAAATAAGTTGGATGGATTGGATCAATCCATATTTTAATGGATGGATTGAATCTAATCAATTAAAAAAATGGTTTAGTAGATAAATCATATTGATTTTTTAGTGTTTGGATAAGATGAATATGAATTTGACGGTTTCCATTGCCACCCTGTAGTAGATATAAGTTTTTTGTGAGAGACTTCATCACCCCACTACCCTCTCTTCCAGACATATTGTATCAACATCAAACACATAACAATAGTTAAAAAGGATGTTCAATGAACATTAATTATAGGAAAATTGGAACTTCACATAATATCTTCACCAACATTGTAACATCACTTATAAAATTTACAATAATCCTTCGTGCCTTTTAAATAAAGGCAACC
>Ga0315914_1002635_pt1 | contig 27456 bp, 18 predicted proteins | sample MpolenodulesMG_FD_203920 | JGI IMG/M metagenome (GOLD analysis project Ga0315914, IMG submission 203920) | Medicago polymorpha root nodule microbial communities from Los Angeles, California, United States - elongated nodules | ecosystem: Host-associated > Plants > Roots > Nodule | place: USA...
TATTCACAGTTGCTGCCAGAACAAAAAAAACACGATACAATCAGTAATATATAAAAATAATACTATGACATGCATAATTTTCTAAACCTGTAACAAAAATGAAGAAAAAAGGGAGGAATAAGCATAATAAAAAAAATAGCAGTGAGAAAGAAAAAAAAGAATTAATGAAACAATGTGCAGTAACGTTATACCATCGTTTCGGTGGCACCATTGCCACTGACATCAATCCTTATACTCACGTCAAGTCATATGCAGTTGGCTGATCCATTCCATCCCTATCTGATGTAGTAAATATGTTATTCACAATGATTTTAGAAGACACAAACATAAACAATAGACTGTGAATATCATTTTCTTATAGTGAGCAGGATGGTAGAATTTTATATTGTATTCATTGCAGATGGTAGACAAAAGAAAATCTCCTAAGAGTCCGAAGTCCAAAAAACCTCAAAAAACGTCCAGCTCACATAACTCCTACTTCTGAACAATCTCAGGTTCCCCTTCCTTCTACAACATCTCATGTCCCAGGTCCTTCTACAACACTGCATGTCGCACCTACTTCAAGGACACCTAATGTCCTACCTACTTCAAGAACACCTCTTGTCCCACCTACTTCAAAGACACCTCATGGCGCACGTACAGCTAGGACAAGTCTTGCTGCAACTACAACTAGAACAAGCCATGTTGCAGCTACAGCTAAGACAACTCATGTCTCACCTACACCTAGGACAAGTCTTGTCTCACCTACGCCTAGAACATCTGCTACTACTTCATCACCTGGAACATCTCAGGTTGCACCCCTTCCAAGTACATCTCATGTTACACCTCCACCTTCCATAAGAGGTGTAGATTCACCATCGGTTTCACAACCATCTCATTCAGAGGAACCTACCCCAGGAACTAGTGAAACTGCAGCCGCATCAGAGACACAAAGCAATGTTGGCAAGATAACTTTGTTTCTCAATGGAAAATGGTATATATTTACTATATATTATATTTATTTATTATATTTACATAACTTGTTTCTCTTTATTTACTATATATTGTATTGTTCACTTTGTAGATTCTTGCCCTCTTACCCGGCAGCTAATGGTATTGGGGAAATTTTCAAGAGTCATTTTAATGGGCCATGGTTATCGTGGAAAAAGGTACCTAGTGCGACAAGAGACATGTCGTTTGGAGAATTTAAGGTATGTTTTATTCCTTTTCCTTTTAGATTTTATTCCGCTTCAACCTCACATACACCTCTTTCTCCCTATTCATTTTTGTTTGTTTATAGACAAAGTTTTCCATTTGTCCACCCGATGATAGATGGGCAAGAAAGAACTTTGAAATGAGAGGTGCAGCTGTTATGAAAAATAATTTAAACAAGGCTCGCACCATAATGGATAGGCCGAGTTCGATTAATGGGACATTTGGGCTAGTTTGTGTAATCATTGGGCAAGTCAATCATATAAAAAGAAGAGGATACAAGCCAAAACTAATCGAGCATATGATTGTGGAGGGTTGGGAGGGTCCCTTCACACTTGCGGCTCTATCACCACTTCTCAACATAAGGATAATATGGTAGTAACCTTTCTTTTACTTTATTCCAACATGATTATTATACTGAAACACTTCAATAGTTGCAGTATTTTTTGCATAGTATTCAAATAAATACTGATTGTCCAGGAGATTGTTTCAAAAAGGACATTATTATTTGTTGCATTATGGTCTTTTTTCATGGAGTAGCTGATGTCCATTATTGTTATGTATGACTGTTATGTTGTGAGGGGTCTGTGTATGACTGTTATGTTGTGAGGAGTTGGTGTATGACTGTTATGTTGTGAGGGGTATGTTGCTGGTTTTAATGTCCTTTGCTATTGTATTTGATTGTTATGTGTGAGGGGTCTGTTATGGTGTGAGGCGATCTGTTATTGGTTTTAATGTCCTTTTTTAATGCAGTAGTTGATGTCCTTTGTTGTTGTGTTTGACTATTATTGTCTTTTTTTCACGGAGTAGATGACTTCCTTTTTGAATAGTGCTGATGCTTTTAATGTCTATTATTTTTTTTCTTAGACAAAAAGTGTCGGCATCCCACCTTCTAATGTGGAATTGTTTCGACGCACACACCAGCATAAAAAAGATAAGACGTGGGTTGATAAAAGATCTGAACATGTCGATGTAAACTCTCAACTTTAGTTTATGTAGTGCTAATTATGTTGGTTTTATTATGTTTCTAGGTAGTTTGATAGATCAATTATTCTTATCTTTTGGTTAACAGAGAGAATTTACACGCAAGTGGGATGCTTTGGCACAAGAAGCATCTTCGCAAGGAATGCCTCCACCAAATCAGCTAGAGGTGTGGTCTGATGTTGCAGAAGTAAAGAAAGGACAAATATATGGTCTAGGAATGGAATCTTCTGTACAAGCAGGATGTCCACATTATCGTGGCTCTGGTTTTTCTTCAACTGAGTGGGTGCAAAGGCATGAGCTTGAAGAAATGAGAAATGAAAGAGACCAACTTCGGAAAGAATTGGCAAAAACAAATAAGGTCGTTGAACACCAATTTTAATTGATAAAACAAATGATGGAAACCATGAACTTCTAACCCACCCACCATTCTATAGACCAAGCCAATGAGGACGACCAAGCTAATGAAAATGAGGTTGATGACGAGTTAGAGTTGGAAGCACAAAATGTTCCTGAATAGATAATTTGATGTGTTTTGTTAATTCCCAAATCTTTTTGGATTAGTATTTTGGTAAGCCTACCACTTGCAACTTTCTTTTCGTTGGTATTATGTATTTTGTTAAGACTATCAAGTGCAAAGGCTTTTGTGAATAGACAAATCTCCTCTGATCATTAGTATTATATTTTGACTAGTTTGTTACATTGAATCATTTTGATCTTTTGTATAGAATTTGATAAAAATGAGTTAAAAAAATTACAATATAAAAAAAAAATATTGTAATTCTTTCAGTCACAAAACAATGACCAGTATAGTATTTAATATACAATTAAAAAAAAATTCCAGATAGAGACCGAAATAGTGACCAGGATTAATAATACGATAAAATAATTTCAGTCACAAATTCGATCTCTAAATTCGGTGGCTAATTAAGTGTCAAACCCAGTCACAAAATAAGTCACTAAATTAGTTGATTTCAGCCAAGAAAAGAGTGTCTAAATCGGTGTCTAGATTCCGTCTCTGGATCAGTCTCCAAGAACGCCTCTATATCAGTCTCTAATTCCACTCAGAATTCAGTGACAAAATCAGTCGCTACATGTAGTCACAAAAGCAGTCGCGAAATATCAGTCGCTAGATCGGTCACAAAGGATCAGCGACTAGCGTTTTAGCCACTCTTATATTTGGTCGCTATTTCAGTCACTAAGTCAATCAGTGACCGAATTTGTTGATGTAGCGACTGAATATTCGGTCTCTAAAAGGCTGATTTCTTGTAGTGAGGGCATGGAAAGCTATGGTTGAATCGCACACTCAAGAGTTATATGCAAATGCATCAGTGGAGTTCCAAGATGCCTGTAGTGATTTCCCACTTTTTCTAAATTATGCCATGACAACCTTGAGTGAAGTGAAGGAGAAACTAGTGCAATACTTATTTATTCGTTATTAATGTTTACGCATTTGATTTATTCGTTATTACATTTCATTTAATTTTGTTCTAATTTATGATTCTTTTCTTAAAGCTTTTGTCAAGTGAAACATGTCTGAGGTTGCAAAAATTGAAGGGCGTGTTAGGTACTCCGCATTTAAAAAGACGGTTAAGGTTATGATAACGCCGACCGACTCTCTTGATGATTTGAAGGCACAACTTAACACTTATTTTGAGTATCTTGGTGAAAATCAAATACACGTCACTTGTTTGGTCAAATGTCATGCATAGACCTAGGAGAAGATAGAGATGAATACGCATGGAAAACGGCAAGCTATATGCCTTGCCTTATTGAAGACGATAGCAACGTCGAATTTATGTTTCGGAATATGGTGGAAAATAATATATATTATATATTTATGTTCGTTCTATATGCAATTGCGTTGAATGTAAGTAGGGATTTAATTTAATGATATGAAATGAGTTGTAATGTGTTGTTTAATTATGGACACTATGTAACGTTTTGATGAAATTCAAACTTTTGTGTATTTTGAACCAAATGTCGGTTTGATTTAATTATGGACAATTGTAAAAGATATTGTATTTTTCATGTCTATGAATGAGTTTAAATGGTATGAGTTATATTGCCTTTGGAAATGCTCTGGTTTAGTTACAGGTAAAAACTGGTCGAAAAATGGTTTGGAAATGCTTTACAATTATTCAGAACTCACTGTCTGCATAATTGTTTTTCTCGACAGTTAACTACCGAGGTTTTCCTCAGCAGTTAACTGCAGCCGGTTTTGCAATTCCTTGACAGTTAACTGCCGAGGGACAATATAATATTTTACTCATGTGTCACATGCTTATGATATGCGTGAATAACAATTTTATTTTTTTTTTGGCTTTTGCGGTAACTTTGGCACAAGTAATAATGTTTTAACATTAAAGTTCAAATATTCGACATCCAAGTTTTGTTTGATTGTTCCTCGAAAAAAAAAAATTGCATACCCAACTCCAACTCTTTTTTTTTTTTCAAAAAACAAAATGACTAAGATAATTTTCTTTTTACAAAGAAATTTGATCTAACCGTTACACTTTCACAACATAAAGTTTGAATGCCGATTGAAAAAATCATCACATTTAGTAGTATCTAACGTGACTTAAATAGAATTATTTTTAGTGGAAGAAAGTTATGAGATTTTTATTTTTGATAAAAAAATATTGGTTTTTTTAAAAGGCAAAAAAAAAATAGTTGTAGATAAATGGTAATTAAATTATAAATAATTAAATATATTATATAATAGTGATATGTCCGGTGACAATCGAGGAAAAGGAATGGTTGTTCACGGTGTTCTAGTGCAGCAAAGGTTGAGTATTCACGGTGGAGGAGAAAGGTGTTTGCAAACATGTTAGCACTTCAACGCTCAAGTCAGTAACCGAAAGAGGTGGTTATGTGCAGAAAATGGTACAAGTGAAGTGTACCTTGAGGGTGGCGCCGAATCACCTTTATATAGGCGGAGAAAGCGCTAACAGTCCCCCACAAAGTGTGGTGCCTTCTTAGAAGGCCGTTGGTGATGTGGACGATGGTGATGGAGTTAGGGCGTACTCATGTACGGTGATCCGCACAGGACTTTGCGTGTGGTGATCTGCCCAAGACTTCGCGTGCTCCTTCACCGTGTTTTACCCTTGTTCGTCTTAGCCCTTGGATTAATGGGCTTTGCTTTATTGGACTTCTAGCCGGTCCAAAACAAATAGTATATTGATAGTCATGTGGATATATCTCAATTTGTAAGGACAATGCATTAAAATATGCAGTTACCGGGATTTGAATCTCAAATTCTTCACTTATTTACCTTAAAGATGCAATTCTAGTCACCTGATTATCTTAAGAAAATAATAATATAATAGTATAATGACAATAAATTACTCCTCAATAATTTGAAATGACATAGGTTAATTTAATTGTCTGGCCTTAAACTTTTCTAATCTAATAGACATTAATAGAGTAGATAACCAAATCAACTCATCCTTAAAAAAAACAAATTTGTCACTGTTGAGAAAAAAAATCAAGATTTTTATTTATTTTTTGGTTCAACATGATGATTTATTTAGTTTGTAAGAATGAAAAAAAAAACTATTCCTCGCAAAATTAAAATGGTTTTTTCTACGTTACCCTCAATGAGTTGGGGGTAATTTACCCTTGTCAAAGAAAAATTCTCTCTTCATCAGTTTATTTTTACAATCAGTTGTCATATTCATCTCAAAAACATCAAACTTCTCTATCTTCTTTATTCAACATGTGATTTTCATCTAGTTCGTTTTAGAATCAAATCCTACTTGTCATTAGGGATAAATTACCCCCAATTCATCAAGGGGGTAATGTAGGTCTCACCTTAAAGCTTTTTTTCCCACAATCAGTTACCATTTTCATTTAAAGAACATCTTTTTCATCTCCTTCATTTAACACGTGATCTCCATCTCCTTCGTCGTTAAGGGTAAATTACCTCTAATTCATCAAGAGGGAATGTAGACATCACCTACTAGTAGTACATGGAGGGGGGAACTCTTCCCATACGCATACATGTATATATATTACAATAATAACAAAACACAATGGTATGAACCCTCAAAATTGAGGAATTAAGATATACTAGAAACTAATTAAGTACGTAGTCAGTGTTCAAAATCAAAACCAAAGGAAGGAGTACTACAGCAGTACTAATTGGACAAGTAACAAATAAATTAATGAAAGAGTAAAAACATGGGAAGTTGGTCTTAAACTGGAGCTACCATTCGGTAACATAGGGAATGTGTCAGGTAAAGGCATGTCACAGTTTTCACCGTTGAAATATATTCTTCTTGGAAATGTCCATCCGTTTTGCAATGTGAAGGAATTCTGATCTTTTTCCAATAGTATCTCTGTTGTCACAGAACCAACTCGGTCCTTCTCAGAATGCAATAATTCATTGTTGTAGTAATCTATCCCCCAGAAAAGTGCAACTCCATCTGCCTCAAATTAAATAATCTCTTTATCACTATATATAAAATACTACTAGTACTAGTTTATCAATCAATTTATTCAATACTTGAAACAAACTACATACATCAAAAATACAAATAGTTGAACTCAAGTAGTTAAAGAATTCAAGTTAAGGTCGAATAGAGTTCGATCTCTAAAATATTTGGTCATACATTTGAACTCTGGATTATTAGAGTCTTTTCTCTTAGAAACTGAAGGGTTTAGACAAAAAAAATTATTGAACACAAAATTGTTGTTCATTCGTTGAATTGAATGTAAGAAATTACCTTGGATCCCAAGAGTCGAAAGTTTAGTGCTATTGAAGCTGTAAGTTGTTGCCTTTTGGTTAAAACCGGGATGTTGAACGAGCATATTCCAGTTAGAGTAGTTTCTATTGAAGTTGTAGTTAGAAATTGTAAGCTTGATCCTCCATTGATTCATATAATTGTTTTTGAAATGCCAATGGACTCGAATTGGACACATGTGGTCGGTACATTCAATTACATTTTTCTCATCATTTGACCCTCCGAGAGGATCACCTGGCCTGATTATTTAATAATTAGCAGTAAGCACACAACAATCAACATATTAATGACATTAATGAAAAAACACAAATGTTTGAGCAAATGAAATAACATGAACCTTATGCAAGACAGTGAATTTTTATTTGCTTCCCTGCATCCACCACAAGTGCAATTACGGCATGGTGTGATGATTGGATTGTAAAATGTTGAGAAAGAAACACAGCATACTGGTGACTTGTTTGCTAAGAAACTTGAGTACGTACATGTTGACTTCCAAGTTCCTGGAATGCAAAATGTTTATATACTAGTATTGAGAATCTGTGTGACACAGTGAGAAAATCGATGAAAAAATATAGATTAGATATGATTTACGATTTGTTGTGTTTAGTTATTGAGCACCAATGATGTTTAACAATAAATCAGAAAATCATATTAGGTATACATCAATGTTGTCAGATATGATTTACCTCTTTTATTTAAACATTGTTATGACTCACTATATTTGATTAACGGCGGTACTATATGACACGATAGAAAAATCACGAATATCAGGAAATCATTTGTTTCAGATTTCAAAACAATGGAGAAATTTTTCAATATGCATTTGACAGAAAACATGGGTCAATGGCCAATGATATTATTTCGCGACACTTCTGATGGAACCATTTCATGACATCAAACAATGCCCTTTGTTTAATTATTTAAGAGAACTTGAGTTGAGTAACTTACTGAGAACTGGAACTTGTCTCTGTCCTCCAAAATCTAAGGACACTGAGGGATCAGCTGTCACAAATGAGCTACAAGTGTAACCAGGACCTGGGGCCATGAATGTAACATTATTAGGTGCTTGTCCAAGTGAGTTTTCTTTTTCCTCCAAGTTTCTTACGTCAAGTTCAAATGAAGACAATGAATTGAAAGAATCAACGGCTCGGGCAGAGAGGCGGCCACCACGACAGCAATGGTCCGACCTGTTTTGTGACACATCTGGAGATATATCAACTATGATTGGATCTTTCTTGCATGAATGTGGCATCTGAGAACCACTGTAAGATGAGCAATCACCCCTATCAGTTGCAATTGCACCACTCATTGACCATATCACCTCCTTATTAGCCCATGTCCATCCTAGTTTCCACCCTGGTTTATCTACATGCCGATATTGATGATGGTTTTCGAGAGTCACCCTTGCCTGTAGAATTGGAAAACACTCAATTCAATTCAAGGTGTAGTATATTCTATCTAGTTGTGCTTCATTGTAATTTTATATTGTATATGTAAATGAATCAAAATAATAATAATAATAATCCTATTCCTATTCAGATAATTTTAAGTTTTGCTATACTTTGCAGACCATAATTGTTAATCTTCAATTTTGACATGTTTGGATGTTCTTAACGAATTTATTCTAGCCTGAAGTAAGAATTGGGAGTATTTGCCTCTAGAATTGCCTAAATCAATTTTAGAATCAATTCATACAAAGACGTGTGCGATTTTACTTGGTACTGACCAGATATCCATTTTCCATACGTTGGTAAATGTCAAATGTTACAGAAATGTTCCCATTTGGATCCAAAGGATCATAGCACTCTGCATACAAGTGTGAAATGAGCAAAAAAAAATATTAAAGTAAAATTAGCAAGAACAGAATAGAAGTGGTAGAAGAAAGAGAAGTGCATGCAGCACCTGATAAAGTGCAAAGAGTAGTAATTAACAAAATCAACTTAAGTGCAGCAGAAAGATATACACGGTGAACAATTAGCATCATTTTTTCCCTACAAAGAATATGAGACAGAGAATGTGTTTTATTAATAGAAGTTGTGTGTCAAGTCAAATAATATAGAGAAGCCCGTTATCCACTGATTGTTAGGAGTTTTATTATATTACTCGGATTAAACAAAAGGGTCATTGGAAATATCACCTACTTATCATTACAGGACAAATTCCCGTATTAGAATGATTCCACTCTATAAATTCAAGCTAACAAGCTACACAATGGATATATGATAGTGAATTAGTGATACTCTTACGGCCTTAAATTAAATACTGACACATATTATTACTACTTCTGTCTCTCTAGCAGGATAAGGTATGAGTCCTTGTAGTTGTAGGTTAGTTACAAGTGAAACAAAACAAGTAATAATAAAAGTCATGAAGAAGGTATATTAAGTTCAATGTCATATGATCTGAAAATAAGTTTATAAATGGTGGATGGATTGCATCTTACAATCTAGTTTTATAGATGTTGAATTAGGTTCAACCTAAATTCTAAAAAAAGTTTAATGTAATGTATTAGAAAATTTCTTAAAATAGATCGGAAGGTGAAGATATGTCATTCTAATTGTGATGTCCAATTTTATGTTGATTGTTGGACTTGTAATTATTATTTTTCCGCTTTTCACTTGGGTAACACCACTAAGAATTGTTTTATATTTACCCCAATACTTTTATTTTTTTTAAACGAAAAGACAAACAATACTAAAATTTACACACACAATTGCGAGAACCCAGATGAATCTCTTCTACATATCAATATCTTCATTGTCACTTAAGACTTTAAAAATACTCCAAGATCCAAATTCAATAGCACCAAACAATGCAAGTGGGTTACCAGTTGAGATAAGCCTTACAAACTATTTACCTCGTTACTTTGAGGAAAATATCCAAAAGTTTGATTTATGTGCTTGTGAATAGTAAAGCTGTATTGAAAGAGGTTGCTGTTGTACCCGATAGTATCTTAAAGAATCGGTCTCCGAAGTTACACAAAAAAATTACTTAAGTTAATCAAATTATATGTGATTTTGTGGACACGACAACAATATGCTTGTTAACAGAAACGGTTCAACAAAGGAGGCCGGTTCAACCATAGCACAATTTCTATAATTAGTGTTACCTTGTGATATTCACGTGCGCTCTCGCTATTTATGTGCGTGGTCCCTTCTTTGTCAACGTCAGCATGACATGATATAGTTCTTTTCCATATATGCATTTGTTTTTTGTTTACATTTACTTTAATTGTTTTTTCTTTAACGTAATTTCAAAAATCATAAAATAATAAAAATCTCTTACTACCTAAGTGTATGATACATGATTTACAACAAAAATTAAAAATTTATAAGGGAATTCCAACATTATAAGTACAAGTATATTTCAAATTTAATAAAGGGTAAATGTCTCTTTAACGTAATTTTTAAAGTCTTTTAATAAATGATGTATTTAATCCCTAATATAGATTAGATAGATGATTTTTTGAATGAATATAAAAATTGATATTTCTTACTCCCTCCGTCTCACAATATTTGTCTCTTTAGCATTTTTTTCTTATTCTCAAAATAATTGTCGCTTTAGAATATCAATGCAACATTTCTTATTTTTTTTCTTCATTATTATACCCTTATTCGTTGAATTTCATCCAACTTAACTACTTCACTAACTACAATTAATAAGGGTATTTTAGTAAATGATATTAATTTTATCATTGAAATCAACACAATTAGTCATTTCTTTAATAATTGTGCACAAATATTAAACGACTATTATTTAAAGACGGATAGAGTATAAAATTGAGACGGAGTAGTATCAATCTACATGACAATTATCATGCTTCAATTGAACAAGGAGATTAGATATTGGTTGAGAGGAAAAGTTGTGGAGATTACGAAGGGCATATGTTCCCTAGTTTGTGCCCAAACCATATCCATGTCCTAGATTTATACGAAGTTACTATATTTCCAAGGATTACAACTGTTCCCGTCACAGAAAACATATGGCGACTTTTTTTCTAAGGCAGGACAGCTCGAGAATGAATGGCAGTAAGTACATGAGCAAAGCAATGGTAGTATATTTATGGAAAAAAATTAATTAACACTTCATTAGTATTTTAAAATGACAATTAGCACAAGACAAATAAATATATGAAATGTGACACTTAATAAATATGATGCAGGTAACAATTTGCATAGGTAAATAAAAATAAATATTGTGCTTGGTTTTTGACCAGCCATGTCGTTAATCGGTTATGCATACGCTGTTTCACTAGAACAAGAATATTAAGATGGGTTCAAAAGTGTAGAAGATGAGCTTAAAGGCTCATGTAAAACTGAATTTGAAGAAATAGCAATGGGACTTCCTTCTAACTGCAACATGATACTCCCCAGTATTTCAATTAAAATTTTCTTGAATTCTTCTTCTTTAATCATCATCATCATCTTCTTGTCATCTGCATTATTCACTGTCTTAAAGGCTTCACTAATAACCTTATCCATCTGTAAAATCAAACACATCGATAGTTACAGTTAATTTTTTTATTTTTACTTGCTAGTAATATATATTCATTCAATGCAAGTATATCCGTCACTAGAAGACAAAAGGGATTTTGGGACAAAATTAGCGACAAATCATTTCAGTCATAATATTTGTTGGGACGGAATATGCTCATCCGCCACTACAAGAGAGTTTGGGACAGAATTTAATCAAACATTGTGATGGAATCCTTTGAATCCGTCCCAAAATGGAGATAGGTTGATATAAATTTCCGTCGCAAACATTATATATGGATGAATATATTGACTAATATGCATTGGCAACAATAACATACCTCTTCAATTGCACCAACCGGAGGTAAACCAGCAGATGGAGACACCACGTCTAGTGTAACCTGCAAGTAATCCTTTGATATTTTTCCGTTTCGATCTTTTGGCAGATTCCCTAAAGTCGTGTTCAACGTCTGTATAAAAGAGAGTAGGTAAAACCACAAATAAAATACATCAAAGTGAATTAAGAGCTCAGTGGCAATAGCAGGAATGAAAATAAAACCTTTTCTAATTCAAACTTGTTGGATAAGAGTCTCTTGACACCACTTCCATCAAAAGTGTTTTCACTGTGAGCTACAATGACAGGCTTCTCTTTAAGGCAATCAACCACACTCAATGCCACTTTCTTGAATTCTTCCAAAAATGTCTCTTGATCACTAACAGGCCTATCCAAAGCTTGAGACAACAGTGCCGGATCCACAATGTTGTTAAAAACCTAAGTGGAGATAGTGACGAGGATATATATACTTGCATTAATTATATTGAAAACAAGATTGACATTTATTTTAATTTTTAGTTTAAAAATTTGAAGTACTTAAACAAATAGAACACAACATGTTTCAACGCAAGGACAAGAATATTGTTGCATTAGACAGTCTATTACCCAAGAATCTGATGTAGGAGGAATTCCTCGATCAACATCGAGTCTTCCAAAAGCTTCAATAACAAGTTCGCGAAGTGATGTACTAGAGTTTTGAATCTGAGAGAATATGGATGTCATTTCTGTGTAATAACTTGGACCATTAACAAACTCAAGAAGATCTTCCCCATCCATGCGGAGTATAACAATTGGGTCTCGCTTCAGTCCAGCAGCCATGCCTAATAGAATGTCTGAGAGAACCTCTTTGAACTCACTCTTGCTCACTTTTTCTTGCTTTCCATGAGTGAATTCATTCAACACCTATACAACAAGTCCATCAAATTTTTATTCTTGTTCCAGTTCCATCAATTATCAGGCCGGGCATATTCATGTGCAGAAATTTTAATAGGACATGCATAAATTATTGAAGGAAATCGGTGACTTCTATTGAACATGAAAATACAATGGCAATCAAAGTCTTCGAATTCACAAAAATATAAATAATCTTGAGGAAAACAATATACGGAGAGCTCATATTTTTATGGGAAATGTTAACTTGTGCCCTTAAGGCACAAGTTTAGAAGTCAAATGTAGAAACTTGTTTTTGAAAATTGTGCATTCAATTTCTTGAAAAGTTAAAAATTTATTTTTTCAATACAACATTTATGTTTTTATTCTTTTTTTAGATCCTTAACTTGTGCCCTTAGGGCACAAGTTAACATGACCCTATTTTTATTTGGTAAATCAGATTTGAAAACTTAAACTCAAAATTTGAGTTGTCTAGTTTTGATCCAATGGTCTTGACTTACTGATTGTATGATTGCATAGGTTCATGATGACAGGAAATTTAGGTCCATACATCAAATATCTGATCACATCATTGATATATAATCATATTGCCTCTATTTTTTTCTCCCTGTTTCTAAGGTGTCTTTTATGATTGTGTTCCCATCTTTACCATATTTGGTTAGGTAAGACACATTTGCTTTATCCCAAAGGATTCCATTTAAAGATCAATTTTGCCTTTCACACAAGCCCTAACTTCAGATAGCAGTTAGCACTAGCAATTAGGGTCTCTATAGTTCATCATTAACTATGATAGCAGACCAACTTTTTATCACTCTAATAATGAAGTATGCTTCAAGTTCAAAGACTAAGTGGTATGAATCATCAATGGTATAGAACATACTAGATGTTAAACTAAAACATATATGTCACCCATGTGAAAAAATCGGATGTCCTGCTGCTGACTTGAGGATTAGTCTCATAGAGGATTCAAATGGTTTAAGCCGTAATTATACCTTGGAGCGCTTAATGGATGTCAAAGATCGTAGTTACAGCAACATATATAGCCTCTTCATTAGCATGAATTTGTAAACTTGTTTTTGAATGTGATGGAGAAGCAAGTAAAAGATAGTATTGCATTGAAGACTTGATGAGATGCAGTTATTATTCAACTCAAAATGGGGAAACTTATTTTGCATGTTACACTTGATAAGGATTTAGAAGAATGTAAGAAATAACTTGAAATAAATTTATAGACTCTTTTAGCTTATCCTTATTAAACTCCCCTTGATAGATATCTCATGGAAACGGTTAAAACTTACCACATCCATTTTAACATAGATATTCAGACGCAATAAATAATAAAATCTGAGCACTTACAACATAAGTTGTCATATGATAAACAAGTACTGAATAAAAAATTAATTAAGTTGTTTATCCAAACATCTTCCTAGTCTTAATTTTTAGAAATTGATGACGTCTATTGAACCTGAAAATACAATGGCAATCAAAGTCTTCTAATTCACAGAAATATAATTAATCTTAGGGAAAACAATATAGGGATAGCCTATATTATTTATACGGCAAATCTTATTTGAAAATTAAACTCGCTTTGAATTAGTAGTTTTGATCGAATGGTTGCATATTGTATGATTTCATAGGTTCATGATGACAGAAAACTGGGGTCCATTTATCAATTATCTGAGCACATCATTGATATATAATCATACTGCCTCTATTTTTGTCTTTCTGTGGCTAAGGTGCCTTTTATGCTTGTTTTCCCGTCTTTACCATATTTGGTAAGGCAAGGCAATTTCTTTTTCCCAAAGGATGCCATTTAAAGACCACCTTTGCCTTTTCACACCCACAAGCACTAACTTCAGATATCAGTTAGCACTAGTCATTTGGGTCCCTGGAGTTCATCATTAACTATGTCTATGATAGCAGACCAACTTTATAAGTTTATATCACTCTAATTAAAAGTCTACTCTAAATTATAAATTTTCAAGTTTTTCAATTGTAATGAAGTATGCTTCAAGTTCAAAGATTAAAAATTTCCTCAAAAAACCAAAAAGTTCAAAGATTAAACGGCATGAACCATCAATGGGAGACAGACTAATGAAAAAACCGGACGTTCCGCTGCAGACTCAAGGATTTGTCTCATAGCGGCCCAAAGGGTCTAAGCCGTGGGAAACTGGGAATACCTTGGAGTGCTTAATTGAGGTCAAAAATCATAATTACAGTGGCCTAGAAGAAGAAAAAAATATATGTGTCACCAGATTCTGCCTGAAAGAAGATTGGCAGCAAAATGGCAATAAAAAGCAAAATTGAACAGGGCAAGTAATTGCAACCAAAAAGCATATTCCCACCGGACTGACCATGTTATCATGGATAATTAGGATAGGACACTTCTGGGGCCAGCTTCTGCAAAGTATCACATTAAAAATAATTTAAAATTCATGTTATCACTGAAGTCTTTTTTATCCAAGTTCAGAATTCCTCTTCAAGAAATAAGCTTGTTATTTTATTTTATTTTTTGTGTGTTTGCTAATGAAGCACATGCACAAAAATAAAGGGGTAGCTTGACCAGGCCAAAGCTTAAAGAAAAAACTCAAGAATTGATACCAATACATTGATAAATGAACTAATTTTATTTAGATGTGATAATATAATATTGTTATGAAAATAATTAAAATTAGAGAATTCATAATAATAATACCACCAAAACAAAAGTGAAGAGTAACATACACATTATATCAATCTTGATTGCAGGCCGTTTCACTCATTTTGTTGCATACTCACACAAACATTAGACATTACATAAATAAAAAGTAGTAATTACTAAAAAGAGAAAGGTAGGTTACCTGATAGTAGATGTGATCAGAGTCAGGAGTAGTGCCCTGAGCAGGCAAACCAAGAGCAGCACCGATGTCAGCAACAGCAGGCTCAAGCTCCTTCAAGGAGAGTTTACCATCTCTGTCCTTATCCAGCTCATGAAACTTGTGGTCCACAAACTTGTTGAATCCTTGCTCGTTTCCAACCAATTCCATAATGTTGGAGCCATCAAGAACCTCTCCTCCTCCTCCGTTCCTCTTCTGCTTTTCCATCTACTGATTCTGGTTCTTTTGGTATCAACTTAAGTTCAACTATGCACAGATTATTTGAGAGGATATCAACTCAACAATAGGAGAAATCAGCAATATTATTATTATTATTATGGTGTTAAGTGTGTCCCCACATGTGGTTCCCAAAAGAAAGTCATACTATATAAATGTCAATTATATCATTCAAGCGTCAAACCAAAAGGGCAACACAACATGTGCTCGAAAAAACACAAGTCCTATTTGTTTTAGCTGATGTGAAGTTTCTGTTCCTTTACCAACCATTCCCTTACTACTCGTTTTTAACCACATTCATTATATTTAATAATTTACCCTTTTTTTTTATATATCTCTCATTGTTTTACACAGTATAGATCATCTCAGTAAAAAAAATTACAATCTGAAATTATTTGATGTCATTAAAATGCATAAAGATTAATGTTATTTAATAAAAGTGTTCAGTTTTTTTGATATTTACATACTTTAATGACATATCAAATGATTTCAAATTCCGTGTGGACATGTACATCTAGAGAGGGGTTATTTTTGTCAAAAGAAATATATTAAGGAATCCTGCTCTTTACCCAACACATTTTGCTCGCACCCAACTAAAATACCTAAAATACCTTTGCGTTAACGCAAGTGTCAAAAATTTGTGCAACTTAAGTATTGCAACGTGAGTTAAGCCGCGCATATACAGTGACTTAACTCATTTTTCTAATTTATTTACTATATTCAAATTATTTTATTTACTTTATTCTAATTTATTTATTTACGTTATTCTAATTTATTTATTTACTTTATTCTAATTTATTTGGTCACTTTATTCTAATTTATGTGTTCACTTTATTCTAATTTATTTGTTTACATTATTCTAATTTATTTATTCACATAAAATAAATATTTATTCGAATTTATTCATTAAATAAATGCAAATATAATATAAATAAAAAGAAATGAACTAAATTAATATTTATTCGGATTTATTCATTAAATACAAAATTAGAAAATAAAAGCAAATATAAATAAAAAGAAATGAACAAAATTAATACATATAACAACATCTCATTTTATTAATAGAATTCATACAATAATTGATACATTTATTCGAATTCACTGAATCTACTTATTTTCTTTTTACCCTCTTGGGGTAAAAAGTGATCAGCTTTGGGGTAAATAGTGAGCAACCTTCTTGAGGAAAATACATCATCAACCCTTGGGCTAAATCTAAATCTTGTTCTTTTCTGGGGTAAAAAGAAGCAAATTTAATTTTATCTCAAGGGTTGATCGCTTCTCCAAGTCGGCTACTCACCATTTACCTCAAAACTGACTACTTTATACCTCAAAGGGGTAAAAAGTGACTAGGGACAATTGAAAAGAAAAAAAAGAAGAGAAATAGAGGGAGAGAGTGAAGAGGGAGAGAAAGTGATATGGTGTGAGGAAATAGGGAAGTATGGAGGGGTATTTATAGGTGAGAATGGTAGTATAGTTATAACTACCATAAATGTGGTCAAAAAAATGTGTAAACTTGGTAAAAAAAATGTGTAGATTGAAAGTTGAAAACCCGACCACCGTCCAAAAAAAGGTGTTCTAGAGCTCAGACCACTGGTCAACCAGCGTGAGTTAACTCGCGCTCAGGCCAGTGGTGCGTGACTTAAGTCATGCAGAGCTATAAGGTGTGTGAGTTAAGTCACGCGGCATGACTTAACTCACGTAGGGGTATTTTCGGAAGTTCAACTGGGCGCGAGTGAATTTTGTTAGGAGAAGAGCGGAATTCTACATTAAGGGCTGTTTTAGAATATACTCCCTCCGTTTTTGAATATAAGCAAACTTTAAATTTATGCATTTATTGATTAATTATATTTTTAGCTTCTTAATGTGTCCCATTGGGGCACAAGTTAACATGACCCGGGTCATTCTAACTTGTGTCTTAGAGCACAAGTTAAAGAGTTTAAAATGGAAATTAAAAATAAATTTTATATTGAAAGTATAATTTTTGCAACTTTTAAGACATTGAATGCATAAGTTACAAGAAAAACCTTCTACATTTAGTTTCAAACTTATGCGCACAAGGTAACTTTTCCCTTAAAATAAAATAAATTGTCAAGTTTATCGTAAGTGTATATCTACACAATCTCCTTCAAATAACAACATTGATTTTCCATTATTTCGAAGAATACTAGTGAATACTTTTTGACCATAAATAAAAGCCTAATTCCAAGTAAATCCTGCAGAATCCATAGCCTCCATACAACTCTAACAAACTGCTATCATTGATTTCTCTCTCATGTTTCACCATGTAAAGCCGGATGAAGGAGTTGTAAAGACCAACATTATCTTGAATTAAGTCATAGTACCACCAATTTATTAAAAATTGAAACATTAATAATGATGATACGTATAAAGACCAGCCAGCCAACCAACCAGTATTGACACCAAAATATGAGTGAGAGACTCAATCTCTGAATTACTCTTGTACAAAGTTTTAAAGCACTCATAACCAAATGTTAACAAAATTAGATAGATATATTTATTTAAGAATTTACAATATTGATGTTTTTACTTACAAGAGGGATTTAGAAACAAATGAACCCATCATTTAAAGCCGGCAGCATGTACCAAAAAACAAAACAAAAATCGTTTGTAGAATTTTTCATGAAAAAGTGAAATCACAGGAAAGAAACAAAATATAGGAACGCCTCCTCTCACCAAACGGTGCAAAAACTCAAAAGGATTGTTTTAGTATTCAAATACATGTTTGCTCTCGATATAAACAACAGAGTCGATATGTCCGAGTGGTTAAGGAGACAGACTTGAAATCTGTTGGGCTTCGCCCGCGCAGGTTCGAACCCTGCTGTCGACGATTTTTTTTTCAAATTTTTTCTTTCTATTTTGCTCTTCGCACATCATACCCGTTCATGGTGTGAGTGTATTTAAAATCATATTTACTTGCACCAGAGATTCCTTTTCTTTTCCTTCAAATGTGATTACCCGAGAGATTTTATTTATTACTGCCAAAAAGATCCGTATTTTTACGCTAATTTGGTGAAGAATTAACGTATTGTTGATGGAGAACAGAAAATGAAGGATATGAATTCAAAGAAGAACATGAAAATGTACATGTTTTAAAGAAATTTCATGTTAATAAGGAGAACAGAGATCTTACTGAAAAACCATCCAAAAGCCATAAAAAAGAAAAATCAATGTTTCTACTGTCCACAAGATGTAATTTTTATTTTTTAGGGAAATGTACCAATGTTGATTGAAGCTAACAAAAAATAGATAAATTCAATGATGGGAAAATTTAAGTCAAATATACATGCAGTCTCATCCAAGAAATATATTGATAAATTTTTTAAATTGAATGCAGAAAAGATGTTCATTCGGTTGAGTGTTGAAAACAAAATGTCTAAATATTTTTTTTGAAGATTTTAGATTTAAAATAAGATATCACTAAAATTTAAATTCTTTAAAAGATATATAAATAATGATTTGAATGGTAATCTATAAACCATTATTTACACTTGAAAAGAAGGTAAGCGGACAACAAACTGTACCGCTAGAACTTTTTGGATGAAAAAATCAATCCTCGTGAACATAACATTCATGGACCTTAGAGACATGACATTGCTATGCATCACCTTTTGAACTCTATGTAGAAGCCTCTGGTGCTAGGAAACCGAAAGTGTCAAAAACAAATGGTATAAAAGCATGTTGATTGTCAGAACACGCTTTCTCATGTTTGGCCACTTTATTTGACGCAACTTTTAGGGTTGCCTGTCCTACGGTAAAAGGTCTGACACCTAATCCCACAAATAGTGAAACCCAAGTCAAGTCTACACAAGCATGTTTTCCACCTACCCATCCGTACACCATAACATCTGCAGGCCTGAGTGTTGATCTTCTATCTAGTGGGTGAGTCAGGAAGTTCACCCATCTGAATATATCAAAAAGTACATCCCTAACAAAGTCATATCTGTACTTAAAGTCAGGAAGCTCCTTACAATGAACAACATGCTCCCCAAAAGTATCCAGACACACCTTACGACAAACAGGACACACCTCATCAATAGGAAATAGTGGAATTATAAGGCGATATATAAGGATAGTATGATACTCCACTGGTGACATATGCTGACTTAACCCATCAATCGGAATAGCTAGAAGAAAATCCTGAGCATGTGTTGCTTGCAAACATCCAAAAGTTGTCTTCTGTCTCGTGGTCATGTCAAACTTAACTTTCATAACACTTTTACTAAAATTTATAATTTGATTAAGACATTCTTACAATTTTCTCTTTATTTAAAGATATGATTTTAGAAATATATTTGGCGAGAATTTTTTTCATATCAAAATCATATTATATCTCTTATAATTTTTTCCCTTATAAAAAAGACTCTTATAATTTTTGCAAGTACAAAGGTACATATCAATTTCAATTTCGCGTATTCTGACACCAGTTTTACTTATTCTATTCTGTGGTGCAAGTGCAATGGTACATATCCATTCCAATTTCGGTTGCAGAAAATTATATTCGGTACTTGTTATATCTAACAAACTTGTGAGTGAGGAGGATGTGATTCTTGGTTTTTAAAACAGAATTCAGATACATGAATGAAGTAACCACAAAACTAACATTGACATACCATAATATCGATAATAGAGATCAAACTCCAGTGCTGGTTAGTTATTTACGTAACTTTCTTGCATTGCCACATTATAATAATCCATTTAGACAATCCCGGGGATCTCACCATTTTGAGATTTGGTACTTGTTAGGTAGCTCTATTAGAGGAAAAATATTTTGAGTACTTGATGGGACAAAGGTTTTATTTAAGCATTTCAATCTTAAGTGAGTTCCATCTTTTTTAATATTAAAATGTTGAAATATAAAGATATAGAGTTATTGATAAATGGTCCCGTAAGTGTAGCTCAGTTGGTAGCTTCAGAGATAATATTTGCAGGGGTCGGGTTCAAATCCTGGATTCCCCACTTCTCCATACTTTAAAAAGTGTGTGATCTAACCACTAGGCTATTGAACAAAAAAAAAAGAGTTATTGATAAATGATTAACAAGTCTTATTTAAGAAATTTGTATAAGATATCTGGTTAGAGGTATTGAATGTTTATTAAATTACCTATTTAAATACCAAAAAATAAATGTGTAGATGCTCTTATATGAGAAAAGATCATCTTCATTTATCAAAACAAATGGAGTATACGATTTGGAGAGAGATAAATCCAAAAAAAATAGATAATGAGTTTTACTACTGTTAATTATTTTTTTCTAAAAAAAAAACTACTTTTAATTATTCTATAGTACTTTTTCAAACAAACAAAAAAATTAGTGTCTTTATCTCGCCAACTATAGAAGAAAACTAGAGAAGAGAGATCCTAACTTCTCCTATATATATATATGAGGAATGATATATGAACATCACTTTTCTACAACCAACAACTTCTTTGCTATTTTTTAATAGTTTTTTACTGTTTTCGGTTTGCGTACTCCTCACAAAATCATAGGGTATTGCATTAGTTGTCCAATTTTAGTTGTACAAATAACACAACTCTATATATATACCGCCACTTTTTCACATAACTGCCACTCATGCCTTTGTTCTAAGTTCTGACAATATATATGCCTACGGGGAGCACTTCAGAGCCTTTGTGGAGGAAAAGGCATGTGCCTTTGAACAAATCAGATTGTGCCATGTGGATTTGCCTTTATTTTTTTTAAAAATAAATGAAAAAAGCTGATTAAATGAGAACAAGGGAAATTTTAACACACGCACTTCACTTCATTCCTTTCTTCTGCAACTTAACTTCAACCATCAGCCACCATCAAGTGTCACTCGTCGTCCTCCACCTCTACCCGCCGCTGAGAAGTTTACCTTCTATGTGTTGCTGTCGTAGAAGCTTACAATCTCAACCATTCAGTAAAATTGTAAAATGCATATTCCTTAAGCTAATAAAATTGAGAGATAAATCTGCATCAGATGCATACTGTTTGATTAGCAGAAGCATTTCTCTCATTCCGACCAACATGTCAACAAACAGATCAACAAAAAAATTCTCCCGTTCTTTTATTTGCGTAAACATTTCCAAATACTTGGAGCATAACTGTAACTGAAAATTACACGACCGCCGGAATCAACCGCCAAGAAAAGATTACACGGCAACCGACCTGCATCCAGTGACCGCCTTCGTTTCCGATGACCGTCACTGACGACGGTGATGTTACAGATCTGGTTGACGGTGAAGGTATGGAATCGGAAGCAGAATCTTGCTTTGCAATTGTGTTTCAGCAGTTGAATCTCAACCAGTGTTCACTCGTTTGTTGTCGGCGGTGGTTTCCCTTTGAAGAGAATAGAGTCGCCAACTCGTTTTCCTTTGTTCTCATTTAATAAGCTTTTTCTATTTATTTTTTAAAAAAACAAAGGAAAATCCATGTGGCACAATCTGATTTGTTCAAAGGCACATGCCTTTCCCTCCACAAAGGCACTCAAGTGCTCCCCTATGCCTACTTATTGCACCATGCAGATGATGCGATTTCCGATGAAGATTCTGAATTTAGAGAACAAATTTTAAATAATAATATTTCACTCCAAAATTATTGAATTTCAATTTTATTTTAATGAGTGTTGTTAACGAGTGTCCCCGGGGCACTCTTTAAGAATTCTAAAAGAAGAAATTATTTTATAAAAAAGTCAAATATTTTGATTTTCGATGCATTGATTACACATATTTTCATCATAAATTACCATTTAAAGCCTTTAACTAGTGCCCTAGAGGCACCGGTTAACATCTCCTTATTTTAATTTATTTGATTGAAAGGTTTGATTCAAACTTGTGCAGGTAACTAACGTGGCCAATTGGGAATATTAAATATTTATCCAATAACATTTATGTGAAAATACATACTAAACCATATAAACTATTTGGAATTTAATACTTTGCAATTAAATTTTCACACTTGCAAAGTTGTAAGTTTTACTAGACAAATTGTATTGTAGATTGGATATTGTCTATGCATATGATAGGCAAAGCTACATGATTTTGAAGGAAATAAGTATTGATGATAATTGTGTGATCAATATGATTTGGCTACAAAATCCAGCAAGCTTCAACAACAAAAGGATACGATAAAGTTTGAGACGGACAAGAATACGTTGAACTTGGGGATTTATCCGCATTATTGCACAAACCTCCTTGGATGTAACAACTAATAAAACTGCAATTTTTGTAACATGAATGATAATCATTGTATACTTTGGAGGTATCTTTCATAGTGACCTAGGGAAAAGGTTGCGGCATTAATTTATCATATGTGCAGTCAAGCAGTTGGCCTAATTACTTTGAGCTTGCGATGACATGAGTCTCCTCTTTCTAGCTTTTTTTCAAGTTCACATTGCATATTAAAAATATACTCCTTCCGGTCCTTATTATAAGATACAAAACCAAAAAACATCAAAAATAAATTTTTTTGAATATTTTTAAAAATATACTCTTATAAACAATTGTGAAACATTAAATACATACTCTAATATTAAAAAGAGAAACATTAAATGAGATATAAAAGTCTTTTAAACAATAACTACGCTTGCGACATTTTCTTATAAAAATGACCAATTTTCTTTTTTTTAAAAATTTCTTATAATAAAAACCGGAGGGAATAATATATAAAGATTTAAGGGTTCACTAAACCCTCTTATGTGAGACTTGCAACTTTGGAAATATAACACAACAAGAAGAGCCTTAGAGCATCTCCAATGAGAGGTCCTTACTTAACAAGGATCACTCCTTGTTAAGGACCCCCCATTGGAGGAAGAAAAAATGAGTCTCTATTAAGGAACGAGTAATTATATAAGGACTATCTCTCTCCTAGGCAACTAACGGATCTCACGTTTAAAATAAGTAATAAAATTTGTACTATGTGGTCCCGCTTACAAAAGAAGTAATATTTTAATAATTAATAGTTGTTTTGATTTAAAAAAAATAATTAATAGTTGTTTTAAATATTATTTTATCTATTTGTCATCATTTTAAATAAAATGCAATTCATGCAAATTATTATTATTATTATTTCTTAACGAATGAATGTAAAATTTGTAATGTTAATTTTTCCATTTTCAAATTATTAGCAAATGTGACAGAAATTTAAGTTCATACGAATAAATAAATATTTTATAATTTTATTTTTTTAAGGATTATAATTAAATATTATGAGATAATTTATAATTTAATAAATAAATTATTTTTGTTAAATGATGTAAAGTTAGTTGAACCTATTTAAGTATTTTTCATTGGAGTTCTTATTAGTGTACTCTCATTGAAGTTATTAAGTCTTTAATAGGTATTTTTACTAAAATATTATAAATAAATTATATGTAACGTGGGGTCCATTTAAAGAGTGCCGGTTAAAGAACTATTATTAATTATTGTGGATGCTCTGGTCCACGTGCGTGAGTTATCGATCATATAAACCAATAATGTCAACTTGCTAATAGAGGCAGAAAGAGAGGAGGGGCATATGGTATATTATGCATGGATGTGTGATTAATAGCTGCGGCATTTAGCATTGCTATGTTTTTTTAGCCTTATTGCATCTATAAAGCCCCATCACATGCAAGCGTGTGATTGTGATGATCCTTTTCGTTTTCAGTGTACGTTCGGCCCTCTGTTTTCTACAGAGTGATGGGCAGGGGTGGATTCAAGTTTGAAACTGAGCTTGCTCAGTGCAGCCATGTGATTTTTGGATTTGGGTTCTCTCTATTAAAAAATTTCTCAAGTTTTCTTCATTTTCAATCTCCACCTTTAAAATACAAGAACAACTTTTTATTATAATTTAATTTTCACTTTCTCTTTCATGTTTAATGGTTGAGATTCCACTTAAGAGAATTTTCAATTGAGAGAATTCCAATCCCATAATAATTTTTTTGTGAATTTCAAAAAGTGGGCCCAGTGTTTTTGTGGCACCATATGCCCAAGTAATTAATTAATTGGAGTCACTTATTAATATCGTATGATGTGACATGATCACTTCTGGAAATGTATGGCTTCCCACTCTCAATCATTAGTAACACAACACAACTAGTACTATACATATAATATAAATAAATGGTGGAAAAACCTACATAAATACTAACAACGCCAAATTAAGCATTCAGTTCCAATATTATTGTTGCACAGATCCACCGCACACATCTCATACATATTCGCATTCTTTCTGTCTTGAATTCAAATCAACCCAGAATTGATCATATTAATTAATTAATTATGGGTGTTCGTCTTCCATTTATGGTTCTTCATGCAAACAAGATATTCAAGTCATCATCACATCATCTCCATGGTAGAAATCATTCCAATGTTCCAAAGGGCCATGTAGCAGTCTATGTTGGAGAGGCTCAAAAGAAGCGTTTTGTGGTTCCAATATCTTACTTAAACCACCCTTCATTTCTTGATTTGTTAAATCGAGCCGAGGAAGAGTTTGGTTTCAATCATCCAATGGGTGGTCTCACTATTCCATGCAAAGAAGAGGCTTTTATTAATCTTACCTCTCAACTGCACGCATGCCTCTCTTGAATACATTTTTCTGCCATTTTTGTTTTTGGTGCAGCTCGATCACCATTTTTGACAAATAGTCATTAATTAATTAGTGTATTTCATTGTACACATTTTGATATTAATATATTGACTGTTAGTGAGAAGCAAACAAATTGTTACCTCCATATGTAACTTCTGTATGTATGTTAGTATGTATATCTGTAATCAACTTCCAAATTTAATTAGTTCGCTATCATTTTGAAGCTAGATAATGAAAAGCTATGCCATATTTAGTATTTAACTAGATGATTTTTTTTTTGAGAGAATATTTAACTAGATGATGTATTCCAAAGTTTATCAGGTTATAACTAGACTTAGATGGTGCAGTACTTTTTAAAAATAAAATAAATCTATAGGCAGGTATTTTTGTAACACAAACAAAATTATGTCATTGATCCCTTTCACTGTATTCGCTACAAAACTGTATTTTTTTTAGGGACAAAAACGTATGTTATTAACAACTTATTTCACATATATCTCATTGACAACCCAGAGTACCCACATTAACCACCAAAATTCAAGTCATCCTTATTTATTAATTTTGTTAGCTCTGCAATAGTTTAACCTGGTAATTTCCCTCTAAAATGCAGCGCATTAATTGAACTTAACAAATTCTCTCTAAAATGCAGCAATCCCTAATATTTCTCGAGTTTTTCATTCATGTCCTGTTGTGTCATCGTTTGTATATATCTATTATTTCTGTAGACTTTTTTTGTTTTGTCAATTTGTTGTACACTTATTTAATACGTTTACAAACAGAATACCCTAATTTCCATGCAAACTTGGCTCCCCTAATTTTCATGCAAACTTGGTTATATATAGCAAACCCTAAACCGTGTTTCTCTAAAATAAAAAAATAAAAACATAAACCGTCGTAAATTACACAGAGACAACAAAATTATTGATAGGATTACTGAATTTTCTTTTATAATATTTTCAGATTTTATATATTTTATAAATTGTTTTATTTTGTCTACTATAGATTATCACCTGTTCTTTTTTTTTCACCAATAAACCCGTGCGACGCACGGGTCAACAATCCAGTTAACCACTTGTTTTTACACAACCCACTAAAAAGTACTAGTTTAGTTCATTACGTGGTTGATTTAGACAATAATTATATTATTGTTAACCACTTTCAACATTGTATTAACAAATAATATCAACTCGATTAACCAAGTTTGTGATTCACGAATCGACCACAAAATGAACTGAATTAACAAGATATTTGCAAGTTATTAACCATATACTTTTTAGTGGGATGGGAAGAGTTGAAATTAGTAATGAATTTTTCTTTTGTTGATAAAATCCATTAACCATATAAAGAACTGAATTAAGCGGTGGACTAAAAAAATTGAATTAAGTGAGAAGTATGTATAATAAGGTGTGAATTATAACTATACATGGCTAAGCTTGTGTCCAATTAGCGTGACGGACCTAGGGTCTGTTTAATGGTCATGATATGATATAAAGCTGGATAGAGATAGGATATGATAACGATATGATAAACATTAATCATATCATGTGTTTGATCCACACATGATAACAAACAGGATATCATTATAATTAAATGAAAAAATTGCTCTCATAATTAATTAAATATTGTAAAAATGACATGTTACTAATTATAATAGAAAATACATGTTATCATTATTTTAAAAATGACAATATTTTAAAAACAGCAGAATATCAAGATAATAAATAATGAATGATCTTCTAATCCCATCAGGATAATTTCTAACCGAGCCTATACTCAAGATAGAAATTACAAAGGAAAGTTAGGATAGGATATGAAAATGGTTTATTTTATCATATCCCTTTGGTGCATCAAACATGAGATTTAAGCAGGATATTTTTTTTTTGAAGAAGCTAAAATGAGATATATTACTGAAAGCCTGAAGATTTCAGCACAAGGAGTGCCGAAAACCCAGCTGAAAGAGTATCAAATACAATACAACAATAAAACGGGGAACAAAAAAGGAAAACTAAAAAAGAGAACTACCCTGTTACAAGATAATTCCCAAACAAGGTAAGGGGTTTAACCACCAAGAATGGTAGGAGAAAACAAAACTAGGACGATTTGCTTTCAACCACCAGTAAGATTGAAGCTTAACTTTATCTAGCAATTGTGTATTTGAAGCTTCTGTTTGGTGCAAAACACGA
>Ga0315914_1002637_pt1 | contig 27454 bp, 13 predicted proteins | sample MpolenodulesMG_FD_203920 | JGI IMG/M metagenome (GOLD analysis project Ga0315914, IMG submission 203920) | Medicago polymorpha root nodule microbial communities from Los Angeles, California, United States - elongated nodules | ecosystem: Host-associated > Plants > Roots > Nodule | place: USA...
TGCTTCATATTGATTTGTCAAAGGGTAAGCGTCGATTAGGTGGATCTGCTCTTGCACAAGCATTTGACCAAGTTGGAGATGAGTGTCCTGATATTGATGATATACCTTACCTTAAAAAGGTCTTTGAAGGTGTTCAAGAGCTTCTTACTGATGAACTGATCTCTGCCGGTCATGATATCAGTGATGGTGGGCTACTAGTTTGTGCGTTAGAGATGGCATTTGCTGGTAATCGTGGATTTGTTTTGGACTTGAATTCACAAGGTAAGAGCCTTTTCCAAACACTATATGCAGAAGAGCTTGGGTTAGTTCTTGAGGTAAGCAAGAAAAATTTGGCTACTGTGATGGATAAATTGAACAGTGCGGGAGTTTTGGCTGAGATCATCGGTCAAGTTACTATCACTCCATCAATTGAAGTTAAGGTTGATGGGTTGACTTGTTTGGAAGAAAAAACTAGTATTCTTAGAGACATGTGGGAAGATACTAGTTTTCAGCTGGAAAAATTCCAAAGATTGGCTTCTTGTGTGGATATGGAGAGAGAAGGACTTAAACATCGTTACGAGCCCTCATGGGAACTAACATACACTCCTTCCTTCACTGATGATAAGTACATGTCTGCTGCTTTAAAACCTAAAGTAGCCGTGATAAGAGAAGAAGGGAGCAACGGAGACAGAGAAATGGCTGCAGCGTTTCATGCTGCCGGTTTTGAACCGTGGGATGTTACTATGTCAGACCTTCTTAATGGTGTGGTCTCTTTGCAAGAGTTCCGTGGAATTGTGTTTGTTGGTGGGTTTAGCTATGCCGATGTGCTTGACTCTGCAAAGGGTTGGTCCGCTTCCATAAGATTTAATGAGTCTGTTTTAAAACAGTTTCAAGAGTTTTACAAGCGTCCCGACACTTTCAGTCTAGGTGTATGCAATGGTTGTCAACTCATGGCTTTGTTGGGATGGGTACCAGGACCTCAAGTTGGGGGTGTGCATGGTGCCGGCGGCGACCTATCGCAGCCTAGGTTCATTCACAACGATTCCGGAAGATTTGAATGCCGCTTTACAAATGTGACAATAAAGGACTCACCGGCTATGATGTTCAAAGGTATGGCTGGTAGTACAATGGGGATATGGACTGCTCATGGTGAGGGAAGAGCTTATTTCCCGGACGAAGGTGTGTTGGAACGCGTTGTTCATTCAGATTTAGCTCCTGTAAGATATTGTGATGATGCTGGTAATCCAACAGAGACATATCCTTTCAATGTGAATGGCTCTCCTTTAGGAGTAGCAGCTATTTGTTCTCCCGACGGAAGACATCTTGCAATGATGCCTCATCCAGAGCGTTGCTTCTTAATGTGGCAGTTTCCATGGTATCCAAAGGTTTGGAATGTTGATAAGAAGGGGCCTAGTCCTTGGTTGCGCATGTTCCAGAATGCTCGAGATTGGTGTTCCTGAGATGATCACTTTTTTTTCTCCTTTTCCTTTGTAATGTTTTATGTTGTTTATGCCTAAAGTTTTTTAGACCAGATTATTAATAACTTGTTTACTGATGGAATATTTGCTGTTGCTATCATATTCTACATCTTTTGAATTTCATTTAGTGCTATCTAATATATGCTATTGGAAATTCTTTAGAATATTGTTACCTGTTGATTTGTGATAGGTCTGCAGATTAATAAAACTTTACAAGAGGTCTTAAAAGCACAGGCCTGACACTGTTTCATATAACATATCATTATATTGACATTTATTCACTTGCACTTCCAGAAAGTGTAAAATGTCTGGATATGAGATTCAATTTATTGTAAGCATACACTTCTGTAGACAACACTTATCCTCAATTCCTACTAGTCCGTTCAGTTTTTTGTTTTTGTTTTGGGATATATAAGCTAAAAAAAAAATGCATTCATAAAATAGGACTTGTTAGATAACACGTAATAAAGTTGATTGATGACAATACTTGATAGACCCTGGAAACTATTTTCATGATTAAATACCCAATTTCATTTTTGAAATTGCAAGGTGAGTAATACCAATGATGAATTTGATAATAATTTGGAGCAAGTCTGCAATTCGTAAGATGCTAGAGTACTTTACTCTGACCTTCCCAAAATGAGGAGGCAGAAGGGAGCTTGACTGCAACACCCACCCATCTAGCAGGGACGAAAGTTGGCCTTAGTGATATACGATCCCGAAGAGCGGCTTTTGCTAAAACTCAATTTGGGCAGTTTGGTTTGGTTGTTTTGGTGATCTGTTTGTTGGGGAATAATTTGGCAGGGCGAAATGATATTCTTTTACCTTTTGATGTTTCTGTTGTTAGTTTATTTATGGTGTTTTCTCCTAAAATGCTATTATATTCGTTACAGTGGGCCAAAGACACCTCCGGTATTAGGTGGAAGCTTAAATTGCTGTGTCATAGAGTCCAACATCTTGCAAATTGGATAGAAATCTGTTCCGGTTCTTCTGCAGGCTTAAATTTGGTGGCCATCTTTGCTATGAAAACTAGACATTTTAGTCTTCGTTTGATACTTGGCATCTTTTTTCAGTTCTTTTGAAATTTGTGGGTGTTACAGGGGAGACGGACTATGAAATGTGGTGTGCTGTGACCTGTGGAAACCTGAGATTTACATACTATCCATTTAGCCGTGTGATAGATCAGTAATTTTTTACATATCTGTGACTGTATGTATATGTTACGGCATTAGGGATATTTTTCCTTTGATATGTCTCATATGCTAGTGTTGGATATATGTGTTTTTGCCATCAGGAGCATGAATATTGAAGCATACAAGATTCTAGAGTAAATGATTTTGCCTGGTACGAGGGTATGAAATTCTGGACAGCTTATAGTTTGGTGTTATGTTCTGGTAGTCTGCCATCTTTTCTAGTTATATAAGAATAAGAATCTGCTGTCCCAAATTTGTAGCTTATAGTTTGACCTGCCTGTATCTGTAATCTGTTTTGGGCAGCTTGGGTGGTCACTTATTGTCCTGATGGTGGTCTTTATTTAGGGAGCTTTTCTATACCATTTAAAATTTGATGATGTGCATAAGAATAAATCCGTTCTCCTAATTGGATTTTTCTGAGTGCACCGGCTTCAAGGTGATTTCTACTTGGTTATACATCCTTTGTGCTTTCTGCTTGGATTGGTTCTTTGTATTTTATCCCGGTCATTGCAAATGTAGGTGGATTGTGAAATGCTTGTGTGGAACATGACGATAGACTGTCCATTCAGCTTTTGGACAAAACCAGCCATTTTCTTACTATTAATGGTGTGTCCTGCATTGTTTATATTAAGAACAACCACATTAATGGAATATATCTCTTTGCTTAACCAAGTGTGCAGAGTCTATTGTTTCTCCTTAGTGCATAAGTCAAGCCTGCTTCTTGCCTAGGAATGTTTAATGTGTTGTGAAAGTTGTGGTTAAAATTATCATAGCCACTAGACTTGGTACACAACTGGTCATTGTTCTATTTATATGTGTATGTATTTTATGCTTTGAAAGTTATCCATTAATTGTATGACCTGCTAGTGTTAACTAGAGTATAAATTGAACATGGTAAGGGACATAACTAAGCAAATTCTGTTTTTTGTTTATGATGTTCTAATGATCAATTTTGTTATTTTCAGTTCTCTGTTATGCTGTTTTAATGATCAATTTTGTACCAGATCACTTTTATCATTTTTAATATAAATCACTACTGATAACTTCAGTAAGGTTAGTTTAAACTTCTATTGAGCAAGGACAATAGAGATAATAATCACCATGTAACGTGTAGTATAAAAAATTACAATTTCATCTCTGTATTTTTTAATTAACACCGTCTGATCTAGATTAGCAGCACGTGTACCAGATCACTTTGATAATTTTCTATTGGAAATTACTCATGATATTAAAATTTCAGTAAGGTTAGATTTAAAATTCTATTCGGCAATCACAATAGAGATAATGTTCACCATGCAACAGTGTAGTGTAAAATATTACAATTATGTCTGTATTTTTGAATAATTAAAACTAGCAAAAGAATTATAACATTTTTCACAATCAAAGGAAAATATTTAGCTGGCGTCTTTCTTTATTAGTTCCACAACAAATAGGTTTTGATTTTTTCTTGTTACACCTCGAGTTACACTTGAATTGACAAAAATATCCTTAAACTTTATGAATTTTCACCATCATTATCCATTGTCTCGCACTTTTCTTATATCCTTCCTTCTTCCTCCTTTCCATTACCTGTCTTCTTTTCTAGAGCCATAAGTGATAGCATACGATGTAATTTATTTAATAACATTTTTTCATAGCATGAAGCCTCAAGTTCATTTGTGAATTTTCTCTTAAGATGTTGCTGATTGAGTATTAGATAATGGTAGTAATGTTTTGTGAAACTACATGATTATCAGACTAAATTGTGAATTAGAAACATTTATTGTTTTCTGCAGTGCAGTGTGTTTTGAAACTGTTCTATGTAGCATCAAGCAATCAGGTTTATTTTGATACACTCTTCTTGGTTGTGAATTGTTTTCATCTCATTAATTCTCTGTAAAGTTCTACCAGTCATTTTGATTTACAACTTTGTGTCACTTGGGTGTTACACGTGAGAGATAAGTCTGTTGATGTGGGGTGAGAGATGAGTTCATTATCTTGTAAGTTTATCGTTCAGTCTTCTTGTTTTACTCCTTTATACTGAGAAGTTCAACCTTACGGTTCGCTGACTGCTTAATACTACTGTTATCTTACATTTAGGTTTCTGACCTGTAACTTAAGTTTACACAAATCTGGAGAAATTAAGAAAGTTATGTGTCTGTCTTCTCTCTTTGTAACTACGATCATTTGATCAGTGACTTCGTTTGGAGAATGATGCTACTCTTGCTTCTTTTACTTGGTTTTTTTCTATAATTAGGTGCTACAGCATAATACTTTTGTACATGTGTCATTTGGTATTCACAGGGTAATTGTTACATGGTTTGGTGTACCACAGAAGTCTCCTTTCTCAATCACTACTGTTTTATTACCCGTATCATACTACTGTTCTCTTACATATAGGTTTTTGACATGTATTGTGATAGTTTACATATTTTGCTGGAGAAATGGGACAGCTTGTGAGGGTCTCTTGTAACATTGATCTGCTGTTCAATGGCTTTTTTTTCTCTGTTTTTTTTTTTGCAACTATTTTGTCACACTTCTCCATCAAACTACTGTTTTCTTACATTTACTTTTTTCACATGTAATGTAATGGAGTAGTGGTCAGTTCTGAAGAAATTGAGACAACTTTCTCCTTTCTCTACTTCACTGTACCTTGTTTATTTTACTGTCTGAAGTTGAGAAATTGGAGATGAGTGCTTCTGCTCTGTACTATTTATCTTCTGTCAACTAATTACATGAATCAACAAGTTAAATTTTCAATCTCTGTGAGGCTTAATTTGGCGATCTAATTTAGATGTGAACGTTTATGCTTTCGTGCTTCTTCTTGACTCTTCTCATAAGCTTGGATTTGATTGGCACGGACTTTCTTATTCGTCCTTGGGATATAATTGGTCATCTTTTACATACATATGTTTTCTTGTTTATGATTTGTTGTCCTAATTGTGTAGAAGCTGGTGTTGATGATTTTGTGTTTCTTTCTGTGTTCAAGTTTTCGTGTGTTTTTTGCATGTTGGGGACGACATAACTTTGATGGAGAGTCTGTCTATAGTTTTCTTTTACTGTTGTGATATTATTTGATTATAATTTGGTTATATTTCGTGTTGCTAGGATATAATTTGGTTATCTCTTTAATTTCAGTCTTTGTTTCATAATCAGCATCCACTTTTGTCATTTCCTTTGAGTTTTCTGTGTGGGTGTTACAGGGGGGGTAAGCCTATTAAGTGTGTGGCATGCAGAGAGGTTCACTTACTTCCCATTCAGCCTTGGGATGAATAAAACTGGTCATTTTTTCTTACATCTGTATTTGTGCTCTGCTAGAGTTGCAGTTTTTATGTTTTTGTTTCAGGAACTTTGAGTATGAAGCATACAAGATTCTAGGGTCTTTAGTCTGCTTCTATCAAGGAGTTCATTATGGACTTGTATTTTGATATGCTTTTATCAAGAATGTCACAGTTCTCCTGGCTCTTCTTTGGTGGATTGGTTTTTCAAGAATTGTTTATTTATTTTTGGATTATTGGATATAATTCTTCATAATTGGATAATTGAGACATGCGTTTATCCGTTTTGCAGCGAGTTGAAGTCTGGAAGTCCAGATTATATTGCAATTGCTGACACAACATATACGAGCGGAGAACGGCTTCAGATATAAATTGAATTTCTTCGATGATTCATTATTTATTATTTTCAATTTTGAGCTGTAACTACGTGACAAATTGAACTGTGAACATGGTTTTTCTGCAGCCTGGTTTGTCAAAAAAATAATATTGATATGGTGATTGCTAGTAAATTCTTTTCTTTCCATATTTCCTTATGAGAAGCATATATTTTACACTATCATACTTTTCCATAATCTTTTTTTACCATTGGTTATAAAGAATTATTTGTGTAATTTTTCAGTATAATTCTTCGTTTGATAATTGAGAGATCCATTTATCCGTAGTAACAGTGAACTGGGAAGTAGAATGTCTTGATTCAACAGAAAGTAGAACAGTTCCAGATAGATAAATTAATTTTCTCGGATGAGGCCTCATTATTTTAATTTCTGAGCTTTGATTGGAAGGTATACCAGAGATAAATGAATTTTGATCATTATTTCTGCAGAACAAATTGTCAAACTATTGACTTTCTTTGTAGCATGGAGTTTAGCGTTTTCATTTGGTGATATCTATTAAAATCTTTTCTTTTTCAAAATTTCTTTATCGATAATGAGAGCATATACTTGTTTATTCGTTATTTACTCTTTGGTGTTGCAGGAGTTTAATCTATGAACATATTGTCTCTTAGGATTCTATCTATCTTCCTCTTGTGTTTTATTCTTATTATTTTCTGGTTGGTTGTTTTGGTATCTTGATGCTGGTTGGTTCTTTGATTTGTTTTTGATCTTGATGTTTGCTGTTTTATTCATATTACCCTCTTATAGAAAATGTTTTGTTCTAAGGTATTATTACTATTTGCGTATCAGATAATGGTAATGTTTTGCAATTGCCAATTGAGTCTCAGAAAATGGTAAGTTTTTTCGAAACTTGATGGGTTAATCTGTTCTGCAGCGATCCTTGAAGTCTTGATATAACATACATGAACAAGAAACGGCTTCAGTTAGATTAATCAAATTTCTGTAATGAGCTGTTCAACTATTTTAATTTCTGGGCTTTGATTGGAACACATATGAATTGAATTTTGAACATATATTCCTGCAGCGTGGTTTGTTAATGAACAACGTTCTTCATTTGGTGATTTTATAAAATAATACTAAACCATTAATTGGTGATATAAATTAATTTCTTTTTTGTTTTCAAAATTTCTGTCAATTTTCAGAGCTCTTGATTTGTTATTTACTCTTCGGTGTTGCAGGAGAACTAATATGTGAACATATGATTTCTTCTGGTTCTATCTATCTCCCTCTTGTTTGATCTTTCATGTGTTGTTTTTATAATCAGAGTCACTTCTTCTTTATGATCAACAGATACATTTTCCGGGCTTTGATTGCAAGACATGCAAATTGAATTTTAAACATGTTCTTAATTTAATTTATTTGATAATCGAGAGATCCTTTATCGGTTTTGCAGCGAAACCTCTTGACACAAGGGACAAGAACGGCTCCCGGTAGATAAATCAAATTTCTTTAATGAAGTGTTTTTAATAATTTTAATTTGATTGTAAGGCACACAAATTGAATTTTGAGCATGTTCTTAATTATTCTGCAGCGTGGTGGTTGGTCAAACTAAGCATGGATTTGATTTGGTGATATCTGTTAAATTATTTCTGTAAATTTTGGATTATTGAATATAAACTTTGTTGGATAATCGAGTCATACATTGGCCGTTTTGCAGCTAGCTGAGAAGTCTTGATAACTGGAACAGCATGATACAACATATAAAAAATGGCTCCAGATAGATAAATCAGTTTATTCAATGATCCGTTCTTTATTACTTTAATTTCTGGGTTTTTACTGCAAGACATGCAAATTGAATTTTCAACATGTTTTCCTGCAGCGTGGTTTGTTAAACTATTATCTGCTTGATGCATGGAGCCTACGATGTCATGAATTTTAACACATCTGCTGACTCTTCCTTTTGCTGATCGGTTATTAAAACCTGTTTAGATTGAGATAGATAGACAAATCTGGTTAACATGTTGCAAACTCAATGGTCATTTTAGAATATTAATAATGTGGAGATTAGGTTGATATGGAAGGAGAGAATGCGAGGATATTCAAAAACCAATTTAAGGAGTTTGATGAGATTGTCGACGAAATAAAAGTGGTGTCTTGGTTTTGGGTTTTGAGTAGGCTCAAGATTGCTTCTTGCGTTTATTATGAATGGTCTTGGAATCCAAGAGAATGCCTAAAGAGGAGGCAAGGTCTGCTGTAAATTGGGAGTTATGCTGCTGCTGCTATATGGTTTTTTGGCCACTGTTTAGCCTTTTAAAGCCTTTTGGATGTTTTTTCTGGTGTGGTGCTGTAATTTTAAGGCTTTGTTCCTGTTTCCCACCCTCTTGCACGTCTTGTGCTAGGCTGCATCATTTGAAATAAAATTAAGCTGTTTAAAAAAAAAACAGGTTGATATGATCTTCCAGTTCCGAGAACTAAATTGGATTTTTTTTTTGAGGTATGAATATTATCATTTTTAATCATTTTAGAATGTGCAATTATTATTATGTAATTGATTTGATTATCTCCTCTGAAAGAAGTCGGTACTATAAATATTCCCACTCATGCATGGTTATGTAATTGATTTAATTCATCTGACCAATATATGTATTTGATTATTTCCTTTGACTTAAATGCATGAATATATACCAAAAAAAATGCATGAATATTACCTCTTTGATATTTTGGGGAACCGACATTTCTTAAATATATAAAAACAGAGTTTATGATAACCAAAGACTCTTTCGATTATAAAATCATGAGAACCAAACATGATTTACAAGACTTGTTGAGCTGTCAGATTTATGATCCTCTCTTAGAGTAAAAGGATAAACATCGTTGGCATGGCATGGCATTGCCGTTCATTTAAATGGCAGACTTTGACCGCTGCTAATTAACGACAGTGTTAGCTCGAGGTAGTCTTCATCTTAGGTACGAATTTTTTACTACTAGTTTCTAAATGATAAGCGTCAAAGTATGCATGCAATCTAATCCCTCAAAAGGGCAATTTCCATATAGTTTTATAATCAAATATTATCATTCTTTAACTTGGTATCCGGTCCTCGGACGACCGATTAATTCAGATTATCAATTCTAATGTTCAAGCTTCATTTAAAGTTAAAGTAAAACTTTATATGAATTAGCCTATATAAATTGACATCGATAATATTTGAGCATGCGATGAACATACTTTAAATTTCCAAATCTACATGATTGAATATTACTAACATAAAGTATATATTGAATGATTTGATGGAATCCAAAAATGGCCAAATTTTTAAATATTGTCACATTTTGATCTCATCATTTGAGTCTTTATATACATTATGGTGTGCCTATATAATAATGGCAAATGGGCGGTGTGAGGGTGGGAGCCAAAGCAATTACGTTAGTTGCCCGTGTTCAAAAAAAATTACGTTAGTTGCCTTACTATGTCAACAACAATATAAAGAAGTATATGCCCCTCAAGAAAAATAGAAAGAAGTATATGAATATAGAAAAATAAGAAAAGAGAATCAAAATTTCGTCGTCTCACACACACCCCAAACTCCAAAGAATACAACTGTTCCAATCCAACTTACACGTACGTACTAAAAGATAAATTCACTAACTATTTTATGATTAGTTCATAGACTCGTACTTAAGTCACAGGTTGTAGGAAGCATAGAATCTAAGTTAATTATTTTGGGAGACAAAATAAAAGTGCTCACAATGAACACATCGTTTATTTTGAGTGGGAAAATTCACTTATAGAAGAATGACAAGGATAAATTTATTTGAAAAGGAAAATATATTTTTTAAAGATACACAAAATTGCAATAGCGATGAAAACTCACAAAATGTCCGACTTAATAAATTTGACTTTTTCATTAATTGAGTTAAGACTTGTAGATGAACAACAAAAAAATCTTTACAAATGTGACTCGTGTTCATTAGAACTTTATTTTATTTTAGATGCATTCAAGTGATACTTTTTTAAAAATCTTTAATAAGGCTATAAAGCATCTTAACAATTAAAAATCTGATACTTTTTTTTGTCAAAAAGAAAATCTGATACTTTTTCTTACCATGTAAAATCCAAGAAAAAGAATATACATACAAGAAAAACTTTAGTAATAACCAAGAAAATGTAGTAAGATTAACATAAGAACAAACAAGTAAAAAAAAAAATATATATTTATCCCGTTTCATTTTAAAAGTCAACTTGCATAGAATAAATTTTTTATCAATATAACAACTTATAGATTGTTATTTAAAATTAATCTATATATATTAACCATGTAAATATTTTTTTATGCATACATCCAATAAAATTACGTTATATAAATATTTGTGCAAATGTTTTAAGAATTAATCTATAAAAGTAGTATGATGACGTGATTTAATTGAATGCATGTCTATTATTCATCAAATATTAATAAAATGATTAATACTAGCATAAGCAGCAGCCAGCAGAGAGATAGTGGAAATTAAGCAAAGCATCTGATTCGTTGGTAATGAAAGACTTTAAACCAAAGAAACAAAAGAAAGAAGTGGACTTAGTCAATTCGACAAAAACAATTCTTACACTTTTCTTCATTCAACATTTCACAATTTTACACCTAAATCGATGCAATGTTTTTCTCCTACAGTAATTAAATTACTTATCATTATTTATTTATTTATTTATTGACCTAATTAAAAGTTTTTAACTCTTAACCAGAAGTGGGTGTGGGTAGGTATTCCTGTGTATACAGTGACGAAGATCCCTATGAACGACAATTCTCTCTATCAAGCTCCAAACTTTAACCCAACCCAGGTCTGAATTTTTCCTCTTTTTTCATTTCCCTCTTTTTTCTTCTTCCAATTTTCACTCAAATACTTCAAATCCATCTTTGCTTCGAAACAACTTTTTTCTGATTCATCTATCATTTTTCATTTTTATGATTTTTTTTGCAGCTGTTTCAGACACCCTTTTGCGTAAAACAAACTAAAAACTTGAATTGAGTGAAGAATTTTGTAATTTTTGTTCATTTGTAAAGTTAAGTAAAGAATCTGTGTTGGGTGGTGAATTGGGAAAAGGGTTGTGGTGTTTGTGGATATGGAATTCGAAGTTGCTGAGGATCAATTCTATGATACAAGGGAAGATTTGTGTTCTGTTTCTGATGATGGTTTAGATTATTGTTTAGAATCTTGTTCTGGTGGTAATATTAATAATTATGAATATGTTACTAGATTCAATGTTTGGATTAATAACCTTGATAGTGTTCACCATAGAAGATTCAATTTTTTAAGATGGATGGGTTTGGAGTATGATAGGAATTCAGTTGAGGGAGATGAGTATGGAGATGATCCATCCTGTGGAGTTGACCGAATAAGCCAGACTATGTTCAGAACTGTAGAGGGTTTTCCCTCAACCTCAAACCAGATTGTGTCGGATTCTTTGTCAAACGAGGCTTCTAGGTTGTTAGAAAATCACGATGATGGTACGGAGAATTTGACATGTATGATAAAGAATTTGGATGATGGAACAGAATATGTTGTAGATAAATTGGATCAAGAGGGAAAACTTAGTACTCTGCGCGTTCTCGGTTCGAACCAGTTGATTAGTTTTGAAGAGTTTCATAAAAATATTGGGCCGTCGTCGTTTGTTCGCAGACATTTGCAGAGAGAAGCTGAAAGTACTAGATTGTTGAGTGTTGCCAAAAAGAAGATGAAGAAAGGTTGGTTAAGCAAACTGGATTCTATTGCTTGTTTTTATCATAATCAAGGGTTTGATGAAACTTGCTGCAACAAAGACTTTGATTCTAGGATACATAGAGTTCGTGTTCATCCGCATAAGAAGCGAGTTAAGGAGCTTTCATCTCTTTACACTGAACAGGAGTTTAAAGCACACAAAGGCGTTATTTTGACGATGAAGTTTAGTCTTGATGGAAAATATTTGGCTAGTGGTGGTGAAGACGGCATTGTGCGTGTGTGGCAGGTGGTTGAGAATGAAAGATCAAATGAATTGAACATTCTGGACAATGATCCATCAAATATATATTTCAAAATGAATCAGTTTACTGGTTGTGTGGCTCCCCTTGATGTAGATAAAGATAAATTAGTTAAAACGGAGAAGTTGAGGAAATCATCTGCTTCAACTTGTGTAATTATCCCACCAAAGACCTTCCGCATATTGGTGAAACCTTTGCATGAATTCCAGGGGCATAGTGATGACATTTTAGACCTTGCATGGTCTAAATCAGGGGTTAGTTTCCTACCGAAGCAAGCTACTCTTGTTTGTCTTACACTATCTTCAAATTTGCTTATCATTTTTCAGTTTTATACAAATGGAACTCACGGTTGTTTGCATTCTTTCGTTTGTTGCAGTTTCTACTGTCATCCTCCGTTGATAAGACTGTGCGCCTATGGCAAGTAGGGATTAGCAAATGTCTTCGAGTTTTCTCTCACAATAATTATGGTGCGTCAGTTTTACCTTGATTTTTAAGTGTGTCGAATGATTTTGATAATATTGGTTTTCTCCCACAATAACTGTATTTCCCAATAACTTTCTCACCCTAATATCGTGTTTTTTTTTGTTTGCTGCTAAATAACACTTTGTTTGGATTTTCCTTTGATGCAGTAACATGTGTGAATTTCAATCCCGTCAATGATAATTTTTTCATCAGTGGTTCAATTGATGGAAAGGTGCGCATCTGGGAAGTTGTTCACTGTCGTGTTGTTGATTACATTGATATCAGAGAGATAGTCACAGCTGTCTGCTTCTGCCCTAATGGAAAGGTCTGTTTCGTTAGACGTTTAACTGTAAGAACATTGTGGCAGGAAAGTGTCTTTTTTGTTTTGTTTATGAGATTTTACTCATTCTTGCAGGGCACAATCGTGGGTACCATGGCGGGCAATTGCCGTTTCTATAATATCCTAGGTAAACACACATTTAGCTCTGTAGATGTTTGGAATTGTGTTGCAATTTCAAGCCTACGTACAATGAGTGGAATATAGAACCTGTTTGGATAAACAGCTTAATAAAGCGCTTATAATTTAAGCGCTTGTCATATGCTTGCTTATGTATAAGCTGTTTCTATAACAAAATATAAAGTAAAGTCAAACTGTTTTTATATGAGCTATAAACTGTTCTCATAAGCTATCATGAAGAGTTTATGGACATAAGCTGAAAGCAGTTTGTAGACATGTCATATGCTATTTTCATAAACTCTCCCAAACAGTTTCACATGTGATTATGTCAGTAGATAGACCCATGTAGGCCAGTCAAAACAGGTATATAATACTCTGTGCGATTATTGAAAATTTTGTATAGGAGATCTGTAGTAAAAATTTAATTTGAGCATATAGTGTGAGGATTTTGTATCTTCCTTTGTAACAAATGTGTATATGTTTAAAGTTCAAACAATGGATCACTGTTTTTTATTTTGATATTTTCTTATACTTGTGACATGAGAGAGTTTCTAGATTCAAATTTTCGATACCAAAAATGATTATAAGTAGAAATTATTGGTTTCTAATGATGATTTTATTCTTTTACCTTCACTTGTTTAGATAATCATATGAAGATGGATGCTGAATTTTCGTTACAAGGCAAAAAGAAGACATCGGGTAAAAGGATCACTGGCTTTCAGGTTGGTTATTTCTGTCACACCACCTTGTTCTGCAGTTTACTGCCTTCCTTTCTCTTCCTATATAAAATTATTGACAAGTGGGTATTAATCTTGTATGATTATTTCTTCAGTTTTCGCCCAGTGATCCGACCAAATTATTGGTTGCTTCTGCCGATTCACATGTCTGTATACTCTCTGGAATTGATGTCATCTACAAATTCAAGGGTACGCTCTTCATATATGCTTTCCTTATATGAGAATATTCTAAAATGCATCCCACCTGTGCCTAGTTCTTCTTCTGTGGCATCTTATAATTTGAGCTTAAAACCGGTTTGCAAGATATAAGCACTACAAAGGTCATGTCTAGGCGATGTGGGACTAGAACCACCCCCTTACACCCAACACAACGAAGGTGCTAGAGGCTGCTATGAATGTATCCCGAATTTTCCGCAATTACGGCGGCTAGGATTGGTCAGCAATTAAGGCCAGGGATTGCTTTGATACCATTTTAGAATAGGTCTGACTCAACTCTACAAAATAAACTTATAAGGTGAGGATTGTCCAAGCTTTATAAGCATTGCAAAGGCCGTATCTCTAAGTGATGTGGGAGTAAACCCACCCCCTTACATTCAACACAATGAAGAGGCTGTTGTGATTATGAAAGCATCCCAAATTTGCCTCAATTAAGGAAGCTATCGCAATGTAGGCAGAATGTCTGGCATATCTGATGCGTTCTTATGTGTATTTTAAATTCCTGCAACGAGGACATGATATTGGACATGCATGGGATTTTCCCTTTTTTTGTGCTTTGAGAACTGATTTCCCTCGTTATTTTCATTTGTTGTACAATTATGTTCATTTTGGTAGTAAGTCATTATACCTCTTCTTTTTTTGCCTTCAGGTCTGAGAAGTGCGGGTCAGATGCATGCTTCCTTCACCTCTGACGGGAAACATATCGTTTCACTTAGTGAAGGTTCAAATGTTTGTATCTGGAATCACACTGGCCAGGATAGGAATACTTCCAAAGCAAAGAAGATTATGTCTTCTGAGAGTTTTCTATCCCACAATGCAACAGTCGCCATACCTTGGTGTGGCATTGAGTCAACGCCGTTGTCTCCTTCACTCGGAGAAGAGTTGATTCAGAGGTCATCTTCGTCTTCTCCTGATTGTTTCTTCATGAGTCGCGGATTTCTTTCCGAGTTAGTGCCAAAGGTTTCTGCAACATGGCCAGAGGAGACGCTTCTCGACTCGGGTCAAACTGTTGTTTCTCCTACAATATGTAAATCAGAGTATAGGTTCTTGAGAAGTGCTTGCAAGGGAATGTCTAATTCTCACTTGTGGGGCCAAGTAATTGTAACAGCAGGATCTGATGGATTCATAAGAGTGTACCAAAATTACGGCTTACCCGTTCGTGTTTGAAACACGGTAGTTGTTGGAGCATCCAAAAGTAAGTTACAAAGCTTCATCGTTTGGTAACACGTGGATGCCATCATGTAATATTATTCTCATACGAAAGTCGATATCAGTTATATGATTCTTTTATTTTTAAGGATTGTCAGTTAAGAAAATGTAAGTTTCAGTTTTGCTGATAGTCCTTGTGAAGATGTAATTCCTGATTGTGTATAGTATATAGAAGATTTCATTCATTTTAATTTATAGATACATGAAATGCATAATGACTATGCAGCTGTTTGCACTTGTCTGATGCTTGCATAAATGCAAAATTTAATTTTTGGTCTTCAATTTTTTTTTGCAGACATTCTAGAATCTGAAACTTGAATTCTTCGGTAGTAGTATTTACTTAAGAGTTAGAATCAAATTTATTGCATAAAAACTAGATATCCCACTGCTGACTTGTGGATTAATCTCGTCTCAAAACAGTCCAAAGGGTCTAAGTTGTGGGAAAGTTTTTGGATGTCTACTAGGGTCAAAGATTCTAATTATGGCTGGTTAGGGAAAACAAACCAAATTTCCTTGCAAAATTAGTTTATAATTACACATTATCAAGTAGTAAATTGTTATGATTTGTGAAATCTTCTTTTGGTTAGGAAATACTGTCTTCGAGTAGATAACTCTAGACACACTTTTAGAAGCTTTCTAATTAATACATATTTCTCCAGTAAAAAAATATTACATACACTACCATGATATTTCAAAATAATTTTAGATTTTTTTTAATTTTCAAAGTATTAGTAATGATATTCTACATCATGTCATGTGAGTAGTTGACCTTGGGCCCAACCAGAAACATTAACCAATTTTGTGTGTAGAAGCAGTGTCCTGAAAAGGAATATCTGATTGGATGGATGATTGTAGGATAGCATTTTGTCAAACAAATTTTTGTTATACGGATTTCTAGAAACAATCATCTTATCTCCCTTTTTGTTATACCTATTTTACATTCTGATTCATGTTTTGTGGGTTCTCTTTGAAGAAAATTTGTGTGCCATAATCATTTCCATGTGATATTTGATAACAGAAGAGAAGAGAAACATTTGTTGCACAAAGTAGATGATAGATATTGAACATGTGGATGGAAAAAATTTGACTTATACATAAAGCAATGGACGGTATCGTTTTGTGCCACTAATTTTATTTTATTTTCTTTAGATTATGTTGAAAGTTCGTATATGCTTTACTTTATTCAATAATAACATACTTGAAAATACTGCAGTAATCTTCGTTTCTGATAATGATGATCAGAATTAGATCGGATGCCAATGATGTGTCACATTGGAGAATTCTAACTTTCTAGTGCCTACTAGTACTAATAAATACTAATAATATTTGGTTTAAAGCTAGCTAGATCATTTCATTGTTTGAAATGCTTGTTAATTTTCATTTGCCATGCTATGATAGTTGTAAGAACTTAGTCTTCTATAATCTTGACATGTATTTTACACATTTGGTTATATAATTCAAACAAATAAAATGACATTAAAATATGGTGAATGATGTTTTTTTTACAGGTTTAGGTTATAGAATCCAAATGTGTATCCCTCAAAAAAAAAAAAGTGTAATATACGTAAATTACACATCTGGATCTGAACGTGTAAAACACAAGAATTTTTTATATGTGGTATAAAATACAATGACCGCTTGTGTGGTTTACAACGCACCGTTAGTTTTTGTGGTCTACAATATACAAAACTTCTACAAATTTTATTTTTTTTTATCATTTTTATTCACAACACAAAACACCTTACCGCTCGAAATTAACTCTAATCTAACAGTTGTTTGCAACAAAAAAAGGGAAAATGCAATATGTTCAACTACAACGATTTGAATGGTCTTCTCAACTATAGTGACACAAGAAGGGTGATCTATGTTGAGTAACATCATTTGTCAATCTGTACTCAAATGGATGCATTCAGTTCACCAAGATGAAACTTCAAAATAACGACGATGTGAGAACCATGTTCTCTACATTTAGTCAATATAGTTTCAAGGGACCGATTGAGTTACGCGTTATCTTGGTGAGATTTGTTCATGTTGTTTAGGAAAGTTTGATTAGTCCTAGGACATTCAAAGAAATCAATTTGTGTATGGTTGAACCCAATGAATAAAGTGTGTCATCTTGCGATAGTGCAACTATTTTGGCTACGTCATGATCTTGTTTGTGTTTAATTTATGTTTTCAATTTTTATTGTTGGAGGTAAATAGCGTAGTTGTTGATTTTTTTTTAAAAATATTGTGTTAGTCAAGTTATTTCTGGATTCTAGTTCCATAAACGTCCATATTATAGAATCCAGAGACAAAATACATTTCAGATTCTAAAATTCGGGCAAGGTTACTTTTGGAAATTAAAAAAGCGGTGTATATGTGTGGGGTGGGGCTAGGTTTATGTTTGGATATACGATTTTCAAGATAATTGAAGATTTATTTTATTTATAAGAAATTTATATATAAAAAGAAAATCAAGTGTTCGTTTAGGAAAAAACAAAGCAGTGTTATTGAAACATTATATGATCGTTTATCATATTATTATTTTAATCTTTTAAAATCTCAAATATATAAGAAAATATTGACGTAACTATCTAAATATTCTCCTCCAAACTTTTCAAAATTCTTCGTAAAAACATACCCTTAGACGCTATAACCCACTAAGTAAATAAGAGAAATTAATAAGAGCACACAAGCAATATATCTTCTAACTCTTGTCTTATTATTTGGATGAAATCCACATGAATCACATTACTTTGTATTTTTTCTGAGAAACAAAATATGAGATCTTTTTGAGATATACTCTTAAACAAATTTGTTTTCAAGAATGTTATATTATTGACGTTATTGAAAAAGATAAGAATTTTTATTATATTATTGGAAAAATATAAACATAGTTTGTTATTATTTTTTTCTGAACGGTTGTTACTATTTTTTTATCAAATGGAGTAGCTTAATGGCTAAAATTCACTTTTTAAGGTGAATAAGTGAGATATTCAGAGTTTGAACCCTGACCCTTGTATGCATTGTCGACTGAGCTATGCTCACATGTGACACGATTATTACTATTTAAAAGTGATAAACATCCATATTTAATAAAAATAAAAAAATTCATAAAAATTGCTTATAATCTACATGTCATAGCGTAGTAAAAAAGACAGACAAATTGACACGAAATGTCTGTTGAACGCTAGTGCCTATAAATCTATTAATGATCGATATGCATTTCTTACAATTTCAATCAATTATAATTGTTAGACATTCCTTAAAAATATTACAATAATTTGTCAAAACAATGTTTGAAGTTAACTATAACTGCTTAAAAAGTCATATAAATTATGATTTATAATTTTTTTTGTTACAAAGCTAACAAAAACAAAAGAAGAGAACAAAAACACAAAAAAAGAAAGGACTAAAGTCTACGGAATCAGGTTTCCGCAGAGTCTGAATCTACGAGATCAGATAATCCTGTCAGAGGGGAGATGTGAACAACAAACTCTGAAGACGTCGTAATTAATATTTTATACACCAAAAAAATGAACACATCAAAAAAAAATTATGATTTATAATTAAATGAACACATAAAAAAAAAAATTACACTCGCTCGCAAGACGTCGTAATTAATTTATTTGCTTAACAATAAACTTATTGTTCATAACATAGCAATCAATTTTATTTTTTTTGCCTTGTCAAAAAAGAAACTTTTTTGTACAAGTCTCCTAAAAACACTTATTAACGAATAAAAAAATTAAAGACAAAATTATGTTAAAAAGAGCTCGTTTTAAAATTTTAAAAAGTAAAATACATAATTTTTAATGTAATGTTTCATTTGTTTATCCCCTAAAGGCACTTGTTAGATTTTGTTATAGAAATGTTTCAAAAAAAAAAAATTGTAATAGAAATGGCAAGTCATTTTATTTGTTTTGGAACACACATCTTTAAATGACGATCGAAATCAATAATATCCTTTCAAAAAAATCGAAATCAATAATATGTATAAAATATTATTTCATGATAATGAAATGCTATATGACCCGCAAGTGATTGTGCACCTGTCTGGTTTTGTAACACTTCAAAAAAGAAATTTTGTAACTTTTTTTTTTGAAAGAAAAAATAAATTTGTAACTTGAAAGGGAAGGAAGAGTTTGAATCGAATTCTACTAGAGAATGAATTTTTTTTTTGTACCAAAAAAAAGAAAGAATGTATATATCACCTTCTTTTTTACTGGTATATGTGGCCTAGTGTTTTTGTCTCAACCCTATATAAATTATAATATTCCCTCTACACCTTATTTAAAAAAATATAACGAAAGGCTACATTATTCAACAATTTTTTTTATCATTGATAAGTTTGATTTTTGATGATATTTTTATTTATTTGATGATCTTGATTTGATTTGTTCAATGTGTGATGATAGATGAACCACTCTATTTTATACACACTCTGTACATCCACACAGAAAATCGACACGTGACATCACTTTATCAAAAAAAAATTATGAAAAGGACTTCTCTCTTCTTCTCCTCTGCCTTGCCTTTGTCTCGTCGATCCCTCTCCTCCACCGGCGACGGCAGCAACAACTTCACCCTCACTGTTAGTTTTTTCTCCATGTTTTCTTTCTCTCTCCTTGTTTTCTCTTTCTCTCTCACCGTGTCCACCATGTTCACTATTCCGGTATCAGCAGTGGTACCATACCATATCCCCATTGCCTCAGACTCACCACACTCCCCTTCATCCACCACCACCAACACCACTGTCGATCGCCGTCACAGATCTATTTGTGAGGGGCAATGGGGTTGTATTTTTTTCTAGTTGTGTTTGAGTAAGAAAAATCCTTGACAGTGGAAAGGAAGCTGAATCCGGTGACACCATGGCCGGCGAGATCTCAGATAGAATATGCCGGATTTGAACCCCCACTACCGTCGCTTAAAAGAGTGGTGAGAGAGAAGAGGAATGTTTGAGGGTGTGTTTCACTATTGCAGAGGAGGATTGGTGAGGGTGTGTTTACTATTGCGGGGAGGATTGGAAGAGTGAAAAGATTGAGAAAAAAAAACAAAAAAGGTTTACGAAATTACCAAAATACCCTGCCACATGGTGTGTGTACAAAAGTGGTATAGGAAAAAGGGTGTCTATGAATCGTTTCTCTTTGTTCAATAGTATGACCAATGAGTAGTCATTGGATTTGATTTTCTTTTTAATAAAATCCCTTGAAAAAAATATATCTTTCTATAAATGTACGCTCTCTCATACTAAGAGGCGCATGTTAGTAGGTCCCATGCAAAAACACAATGAGAAAGATACTCTTCCTATAATAACCACCACATGGAGGAGGAGCCCGACCCCATGTTCTTGTTGTCCACTTATTTTATTTTTATTTAAAGAGGTATATTGTTCATTTAACTATAACAACCCCAAAGGAACTTTCTGGTATACATTTTGTATCATATCCCCTTTATACATATATATACAAAGTACAGTTAATTACATCACATAAGCAGGCTAATTAACAATAAAAGTACAGCTTGAGTTTTCAGGCACTTTCACTTATAATCTAAGATTCATGCTAACATGATTCAGGCTCCATAATCATTGTATTAATCATAGCACTCAATCTAACTAGCATCATCTAAAGCAATTTATTTTAGACTTCTAACAATAAAATAAAACCAACGACTGTTACCCTTTCCCATGGTTTGCCCTAATTAAGTAATCAAAATATATAGTTATTATACATTGAAATAGGTACTTAATTACTTGTACCCTAGATCATAAGACTAAACTGACCACATCTAACTCTGATTCTATTGTTCTATTAAAAATCTAGATAAAAAATTTATATGTATCTTTTCCATAAAATTCTGTTGTTTTTTTTCTTCTGCATTGTCCCAATAAACTTCAAAATTCAAGGTGATTAATTAGGTCAAAGGTAGCTTTTGGACCCTTAGAAATCATTAATTCGGATACTGCCCATAACCTTGAAGCTTCAGTTATGTTGGATCCCAATTTGGAAGTTGAGGCTTCGTTGCAGTCAGCAAAGTACTTGCCGGACACATTGACGAGCCTTGGGTTAGTTGCCACATAACATGTTGTTGCAGCTGCCTGTATATAAGTTTATTTGCGGTAATTAAATCAGAGCTCAAAAGAAAAAAAATACAACAACAAATTAATGGACAGAATCTTTTAATGAAAACCAAAAAAAAATGCATATATCCAATAATGTACTCACACGTTGTAACAACCTTCATCCTCTCATTAACTGTTCAACGACTCTACTTCTATGCCTATAAAATATACTTGTCATCACAAGTTCAAGGTATACACTTTTATTCATTCAATACTTCTCACTCTTTGCTCTCTTTTGAAGAATATCTTATGGATACATGTATTTTTATTGAACATATATAAAATAAGGGTAACAAGTAAAATAAAGAAGTGCTAAATAAAAAAATAAAAAAAAAGTTAACTTAAGAAGTGGTACATCTTAATGTGTGACTTTTTTTATTATTAAGAGAAGAGAATGGTTCAAAATATGTTTTGAAGGCGAGGTTTATACTAGCTTAATTTGAAGAATTGTAGGTAATTTATCCATTAACCAATTAAAATTTGCCAAATAAATATGTAAGTGGCACCCACAAACTAACTTCCACTTTGTATACAAATTTCCTGATCAAGTGAATAATTTTGATTAATTGATGGGTAAATTACCTACAATTTTTTTAGTGGAGGTAACCTAGGAAAAGAAAACCTGTTTTTAAATGAGACGTGAGTGAGTAAAAGCTAGCAAAGTTTACGTAGAACATGCACAAATAGAGAACATTGAATATATAGTATATAGTACAAGTTCTACTATAGTGTATTTACCTGGGGAATGGTCTTTAAGAGCTTGGAGGCCAAGAAGAAAACTAAATCTGCATTTGATTTTAGAATAGAAAAAGAAAAATCCAAAATCCAAAATCAACTAACGGCTGCATTGCAGACATAAAAAAGGAACCAAAACTTTGACCCAAAACAAGAGTCTTATTGTTCCTACCAACCTGTGAGAAAGCCTTCACGCTCTCTGGTGAGTCTGGTCCTCACGACCCCCGGATGAACGCAGTTCACAGTCACGTTGGCATCCATTTCCTGCGCAAATTTAATACCTCAAATTATTACTAGTATTTTATTTACTTATACGTGCTCATCAATAAAATAAAATATATATAAACTGGAGTAATAATTAGCAAGAACAGGTGGGGGTTAAATTATAGCAAATGAAGTCGTGGGGCATTTGATTACTGACATAGGAAACAAACAAATTTCACTTTTAAATATGGATAGGATATGTAGATCATAACATATACTATACTATAGTAGATGAGATCGAGATGGATATTGCATGTTAGTTAATTAAATAAAATACTCCATAAAAGATGAATGAATAGATAGTGTAGTGAAGTTATACATGTTAGTTACCTTGAATCTGCGAGCAAGCTCGTTAGTGTGGAAAACGTTGGCGAGTTTGGAAAGAGCATAAGCACGTGTGGCGTCGTACTCACTGGGGACATCACACAACACAAACATATTTCAATCCAACAAATTAGTAAACAGAAACACAAATGTAGCGTAGCGTAGTGTAGTGTAGTGTTTGGTAAACATATCACATCATTTTCATTTCAAGTACGGCTTGATTACGTGAAAACCACATTTTTGTTCGGAAACTTGGAAGTGTAACTAGATGTCATTGATCCTTGAATGCATTGAAATTTGAAACTACAAACACCTTCATAAATGATTCTTTTATTAGTCATTACAGTCCTCATAATCTGTTCTAAGATAGTCAACTTAATCCTCAAATATGTTTTTTTAATCAATTTAATGGATAAGATTACTAATTTAAACTAGAGATATGTTTGCAATGTTAATTTTAATATTTAATGTTTATAGCAACAACACAAAGACTAAAAAATAATGCTACATGTAGCGACAACAAAATTCACGAATAGTGTATTTTACTCACATCACATAACATCACCACCACCACCATGATTGCCGTGAAATCTGGGATTAAATTTTTAAAACTGTTTTGCAATATTTACTTATATTAAAGGCTTTTTGAGATATAGCAGCGTGCGCTGAAAGACCAAAATATCTCTCCGAAGTACATGGTAAATTACTAGCCTAATGCTTTGGCAAAATTACAGGTTAACGAAAGGTAAATTCTTAGATAGTTGGGTATATATGGCAAAATTAATTCAAAATTTAAACTAATTTTAGAATAAAAAAATACATATCCAAATCCAACCAATCCCCAAGACACAGGAGTGTTGAGCTTACCGAAAATTCATTCAAAGTGTAATAATGAATAGGTCAAATAAATTGGTAAGATAATAGTAGTTGTTTGTCACCTTTTGTTGCGGCATATATGAGCCAAATAGGAGATGACGTCGCCAGTAAACCAACCGTGTATTGCGGACGACACGTTCACTATCCTTCCTTGTATCCCTGTCTCCTTTGCCGTTTCAACCATCTTCTTCATCAACATTTTTGTCATCAGAAAATGACCTGCACCACAATATTAATTTAATTAAATTAAATTATATACCCATCAAATAACAAAAAATATATAAAAATTAATTTGTTGTAATCTTACAATACTCACCTAAATAATTAGTGGCAAAGGTCATTTCAACTCCATCCTCAGAGATTGCGTGCTCTTCTGCAAACTTCCCAGCATTGTTTCTAGTAAACAGCAACAACACTAGTCAACAATCAATCATTCAAATTCTAATGAAAGACATGCATGTGTAACAATGTTAGTATACGTGATAAAAACAATTGCATGAAATACATACATGAGGAGATTGAGAGGGAAACCGAGGGAATGAAAACGAGTAACGAAATTGGTAACAGAATTGAGAGAACTGAGATCAAGTGCCATAACTACAATCTCCGCTTCAGGACACTCCGTCACTATTCTTCCTCTTGTTTCCTCCGCATTCTTCATGCTACGCGCCGGTAAAATCACCCTCGCACCTCTCTTAGCCAACACACGCGCCGTTTCCGCTCCGATTCCTGACGTACCACCTGTTATGATGGCGGTGATGGAACGGAGATCGCCGCAGGTTTGAGTGACTTGTTCGGCGGTGGATTTGGATCCAAAACCGCTTGGACCCGCCGATCCGATTAGGTATTTAACCGTTTCAAGCATCTTGTGAAATCTGAAGCAAGCAATAGTGGTTCTGGTTTGGTGAATCTTTGACCGCGATAATTAAGTATATACTAGTAATTAATAGGGTTAAATTGGGATGTTGTGAGAAAGGTGGTTATCTTTTACACTGTCAGTAAGTATGCTATGCTATGCTATACAATTCGGCTCTGTCTCTGCGTGCATTAATATCAATATCAAAGTACACATACTCATGCAGAAGAGAAAAGAAAGGAAAGGATTGGGAACAGATAAAGTATATTGACTCAGAGAAAAAGAGGGGAAATTAAAGTAAAGGAGAGAGGGATCTTCACTCTCCAGCGTGCGTGATAACTAAAGACTATATACAATTCAAAATCTCATTATCCTTTTTTATTTATTAAAAGGAGTATATCATCAGTTAATTAATTTTTTTAACTACTATTGCATTAAAAAAATTGTTAATAACCATAACTAAATAGATTAAACTCATGTTATCCTTGTAAATAATTTTTACGTTGTCGAGTATAATTAACTATTACTTTATAAAGTATTTTGTCCGTTTTGAGTGTAAGCCTTTTACGTTTTTGTCTTTTATAAATGCTGTTTTGTTGAGTTAAATACCTTGAGTGTTATTTATAAACTATTCTTAGTTTCAATTCTCGACCAATGGTGAACTCTAAGATGTGCCGAAATAGATGTTCAGCAATCGAGATTAAAGGAGATTGTGAGTTCAATTTCCACATAGAGTATCAATAACTAAGCGCAAATTAAAGTTGCTAGGTGGTTGTGTCTTTCCCTACGCATTGTGATGTAATAGCAGTGATAAGGGTAATATATGTAAATTAAACGCTAAACTGCTGTATATATCTTTTTGTCGGAAAATGTTACATAGGCTTTTATTCTCATACATCTTTGTATATCCCATGCACTAGGAAGAGAGAAGAGAAGAGGAGAGGAAAGATAAAGTGTGCTTGTCAAAGTCCACGTAGCCACGTGTCAAATTTTTGTGTGGGTGTCAAAGAATGTATTATCACCTAAGAGTGTCTATACATGTATCGTAACTCTTTTTTCCAACATCCATTTAGTTTCTTCCGGTGAAACTATAACTAAATTACATTAACATAATAACGATAATGAATAGTGGTCCTTCCTTGGTCACCAATGCCTGTCCCTTACTGGGGAGGGTGATAACTGCTCATAGAAACAGAAGTAATTAACGACAAAAAAATAAAAGGAAATAAAAAATAAAAAAGAGTTGTACAACCTACATACTTGTCACGCATACAAGATAAGTGTAATTAACAATATTTAGAATAATGTTTAAGTGCATGACTGAGATTATATATTTATTACTATTACTATATTATTATTTGATCAAGTACTTATATCACTTTAATTACTTTTTTGCTTTTGGCTTTCTCTGTATATATCTGTGTGCCAGGGAAAGACACGAAAGAGATCATATCATACTGCTTTTATTTCTAATTCTTGGCACTATCTTTGCCCCGATGATTATCTGGTTCTGATACGCCAGTAGTTAATTAATTAATCTAATTAATTAAAGATAATCTGCCAAAAAAGAGAACGAACATAGACCGTTAACTTTTTTCCACGAACAATGACAATGTGTCAGGTTCAGAGATTACACACTGTAATTATCAGTTTGACTTTTACAAGTGCAATTAAATAACGTGTCAATCCAGTCTCCTCTTTTTATCATCATTCATTGTTCTTTTATTCTTTAATCAGTGGTTAAATCTAGTATTTTTGGTTGTTGAGAATTCATCTACTATTTCAAACTAGCAAAAAGATAACGTACATTTTACTTGGGTCGGGTTATTTGTTTAACATGTGCTGTTGGACTTCGTTACCATAATGAAACAACAAAACTCATAAAATTTATTTTTTAAACAAAGATAAAACTATTTCATTTCATTAGTAATTAACGAATATAAATAAAAAGGGCATGCTACATGTTAAACAGCATAAAAAAAACAATTTTGCATTGTAAAATATAATATATCAATTTTAAAAACTTGAATGTACGATTTTTAATACGTATAATTTTATAATGAGTTCCTTAACATATGCCTTTTAGGATACAAGTTAGCATTAGTCTAAATAAAAAATTACATCATAAAATATGTTAGAGTTGAGATAAAATAAGAAAGCACTAGCTATATATTATAAATAATCTTGTTTGTTTGTGTCCTAACAAAACTCACAACTAAAATAAATCTCTATATCTAGTAATAATATCCCCAATTTCATTATGAGGTACACCGGATTGAATTAACAACATCAATTACAATTTTACAATCGACATAAAGATAAGAGATTGCATGCTTATTTTTCAAAAAATTGCAAAAATACCCTACTTTTTCTGACTTTCTGGTACCCCTCCACTTGGAGTTGCGGGGTACCCTTAAAAGTGACGAAATTTTGTCCTTATTATACCCCGCAACTTGGACTTGTGGGGTATTTTTCTATTTTTTTCAAAAATTTTAAATACCCCTCTACTTGGAGTTGCGGGGTATTTTCGTTTTTTTTTAATTTTAAATACCCCTCTACTTGGAGTTGCGGGATATAATAAGGACAAAATTTGTGCATTGGTTTCCATTTTTGCATGCATAATATATAAAAAAAATAATTAAAATAATTTATTTTTAATAATTTAGGCATTAATAAAAAAGTAATTATAATAATAGTGACAATATTTATAAAATTAAAAACATACCAAATACAACGTGTATAAGGGTATTCGAGGACTCCCGATCACAGCTATTGTGAAAGCATCCTATTACAGGTTGGCGGCCTTGTTTGCTAAAAGAGGACATGAGGCAGTGGCAAGGGTAAATTCTGGGGAGCCATTCTCAGAAAACATCATGAAATTTCTAAGGGCTGAGGTGATTAAATCCAACAGTCATCAGGTCACTCAGGTTGACCGAGATCGGTATACCTTCTCCGTCTG
>Ga0315914_1002638_pt1 | contig 27452 bp, 8 predicted proteins | sample MpolenodulesMG_FD_203920 | JGI IMG/M metagenome (GOLD analysis project Ga0315914, IMG submission 203920) | Medicago polymorpha root nodule microbial communities from Los Angeles, California, United States - elongated nodules | ecosystem: Host-associated > Plants > Roots > Nodule | place: USA...
TCTCATCAACATCAATTTTCCTTTTGTTAGTCAGAATTTCCTTTAAGAATTTTGCGTACGAAGGCATTTGAGTAATCGCCTCCGAAAAAGGAATACTAAGATGAAGAGACTTTAGAAGTTCTACAAATTTCTTAAACTGACCCTCAGTTTTAGACTTCGCGAGTCTTTGAGGGTAAGGGATTGCAGGTTTATAAGGTGGAGGAGGTACATAAGGTTTCTCTTTTTCTTTTTCTGTTACCTCCTGAGACTTAGATGTCTCTCCAATGTCAATTGGTTCACTCACAGGGTCCTTACCCTTTCCTTCATCTCGGCTCCTAACTCTCACAGCTGCGGGATTGTTGTCTAGCTCTGTTCCGCTTCGTAGCGTTACTGCGTTGACATGTCCCTTAGGATTTGGTTGCGGTTGGCCTGGAAATGTTCCGGCTGGGTCGTGTAGAAGGATGACTGTCAACCCGTCACAGAGTGTGACGGCCGTCACCCTGAAGCTTGACAATTCAGGACTTGTTCTTTTCTTCGCTTTCTCGCCGAATTTCGCCGTTTCTGCGCATGGAGGCCTCTATTGCTGTGTACCTGAAAACATAACCAAACAACCAACATAACACAGGCAAAAACAAGAGAATCTACGCCTAAACTACACACAAAGCACGCTGAAATAGTGCTGTGTTTTGCACGTTATCAGACAACTCTTTGTTGTGGTGCCTATAAGCTTAATGTTGATGCATAAGTTCCAATGGATGGGGGTAGGTGGCGTATTGGTGTTATGGAGAGAGAGAATGAAGTTATTGTCAATGCTGCTAGTTTCTAGCAAGTCTTTTTATTACTAGATTTTGAGGTTGCAGAATCTTTAGCTATGCGAAAGGGTTTGTATTTGCAGAAAAGATGTCTTTTATGAATCTTATAGCAGAATCATAAGCTTTTAATGTGGTTTTGGCGTTGAATACTCGTCAACAATCTCGCACCTATGTTGGCTCTATTGTTGGAGATTGTATTAGTTTTTATGGTAGTTTTGTAGTTTAAATTTTTTTCCTGTTAGACGTGAAACCAACCAAGCAATACATTATTTAGCTAAATTATATGCTCTTCATAATTTAGATTAATTATGGATTGAAGAAACTTAACCTTGTATTTTTCAGTCTTATTGTCATACTTTCGTTAATGAAATTGTCTTTAACGTAAAAAAAATAAAAAATTGGCAACAACTAAATAGAAGGTTTAGCAAAGTAATACGTTTTAGCTGATCAAAATAATGTCTTTTCGTGTAGGCTTAAAACGAAAAAAATATGGCAGAAAATTTGAACAATGTAAACGGTTTAAAATATGAATTACATGTTTTATTGATGTCAAATGAGTGTAAGAACATTCTAGCAATCCTTCTCCAATTATTTGAGACCAAGATTTTGCACCAAAAAATTTTAATTGAGAGTTTTGTATGGAAGAGGGAATGAAAATGGTGAATAAATTGTGAGGTGGAAGAGTGTAGCTTAATAATAGAAAGCTACCAGCAACAGCAGTTCATTGTCGTTACAATCATTTAGCGAGTGGCAGTTAGCTGTCGTTGTAGGCTAATGGCAGGTAACTATCGCCGGGGTCATTTGCGTATTTCTTAGGTGTTAAAGAGTATTTTTCAAACTAAAAGGAGGAAAATCCGTGCTTTTTTGGGTCAGCTCCAAAACGGAGTTTACAACTCAATATTTGTTAGTTATAAATAAGAAAAACTCAATATTTGTTAAAATGGTAATTCTGCATTACCATTAGTACATTAAGACAAGCAACATAAATATTACCCCCAAGGCAGGTCGTATTAATGGTATTAGGTTTTAGATTTTCTCAAAATGGATTGTGTGCCTGAAATGAGAAAATAAGTTGTTCAAATACTTATAGTAACTAAGCCCAAACACATTTATGGATGAAAGGGTTGTTCAATTTTTCTTCTGATAAGTTTCTTATCAATTTTTATCAACATTTGTATGTTTCTTATCCATTTTTATCAATGTATTGTATTATTTTTGGGCCATAAAAATGCCTACTATCTATCTAATGATCGTTCCCTTACAAAAATATCTATCTAATAATCATTTTTTATATTAATTTTTTTCGTAAAAAAGTGGCAATTGTGACAGTTAAAACTTCCATTATTCTCCGTTTCTTTTTCTAATCGAAAAGCGAGAATTCCAGCGGGTAAAACTGCCACTAATTACAACAATTTAGCTGTCATTTTAAACACCGTGTAACGGCAGTTGCAAAGGCGCACAACTGCAAACCGCCTGTTTCACCAAGCTGCAGCAAAAATAACAGCAATTTGGAAACCGTTGGTGTAGTTCATTGTGGCGGCTTCAACTGCCGCAGTAAGTAAAAATTTGCATCCAGAATTTACGCTTTTTTTGTAGTGTATTTATCACATTTAAAGTTTGTCTTAATAAAAAAACTATTTTGCCGAAAAAAGTCGTTTTGGGCGGTTACAACATTTGTTTTTGTTAAAAATTAAAAAGTCGTTTTGTAAAAAAAAAAAAAACATGTGAGAGAGTTTTAAATGTTATCTTACAAATGTCTACCATTTGGTTTTTGGCACCTTGACACGCACACATCCATTTTTCTTCGAGTATTCTACATGAAAAACTATGAGTAAAAAATGACTATTCTGAAAAAGAAATAAGTAGCAATCCATTGTGCGTTCTTTGTGGGCATCATAATGTGACAATTTCTCACTTCTTCATAAGTGGCATTGGTCAAAGAAAATATGGTTTGCTTCCTCTTTAGGTGTGGTATTTAATTTGCATGATTTCAGATACGTACCTTTTTCATTAGCGGTAGGAGAAAAATATTATTGATGCCGAGAGGATATTCTAGTCCCTGTTTTGGCCTTAGATTATGAGATATGTTGTGATAAAAATAAGAAATGTTTTGAACGAATTGATGTTGATGTTGCCACTGTTCAAAAGGCACAAAGATCTATTGTGAATTTTAAGAGTGCTAGTACGGTGATTATGGAGACACTAAGTCGAGGTTCAATTTTGTCAATACTTGATGTTCATTGGACAACTCTTTGTAGTGGTGCCTATAAGCTTAATGTTGATGCATAAGTTCGAATGGACGGTGGTAGGTGGCGTATTGGTGTTGTGGAGAGAGAGAATGAAGGTTTTGTCAATGTTGCTAGTTTCTAGCAAGTCTTTTTATTACCAGATTTAGAGGCTGTAGAATCTTTAGCTATGCGAAAGGGTTTAGTATTTGCAGAAAAGATGTCTTTTATGAATCTTATAGCATAATCATAAGCTTTTAATGTGGTTTTGGCGTTGAATACTCGTCAACAATCTCGCACCTATGTTGGCTCTATTGTTGGAGATTGTATTAGTTTTTATGGTAGTTTTGTAGTTTAAATTTTTTGCCTGTTAGACGTGAAACCAACCAAGCAATACATTATTTAGCTAAATCATATGTTCTTCATAATTTTGATTAATTATGGATTGAAGAAACTTAACCTTGTATTTTTCAGTCTTATTGTCATACTTTCGTTAATGAAATTGTCGTTAACGTAAAAAAAATAAAAAATTGGCAACAACTAAATAGAAGGTTTAGCAAAGTAATACGGTTTAGCGGATAAAAATAATGTCTTTTCGTGTAGGCTTAAAACGAAAAAATATGGCAGAAAATTTGAGCAATGTAAACTGTTTAAAATATGAATTACATGTTTTATTGACGTCAAATGAGTGTAAGAACATTCTAGCAATCCTTCTCCAATTATTTGTAACCAAGATTTTACACCGAAAACTTTTAATTGAGGGGTTTGTATGGAAGAGGGAATGAAAATGGTGAATAAATTGTGAGGTGGAAGAGTGTGGCCTAATAATAGAAAGCTACCAGCAACGGCAGTTCATTGTCGTTACAATCATTTAGCGAGTGTCGGTTAACTGTCGTTGTAGGCTAATGGCAGTTAACTATCGCGGGGGTCATTTGCGTATTTCTTAGGTGTTAAAGAGTATTTTTCAAACTAAAAGGAGGAAAATCCGTGCTTTTTTGGGTCAGCTCCAAAACTGAGTTAACAACTCAATATTTGTTAGTTATGAATAAGAAAAACTCAATATTTGTTAAAATGGTAATTCTGCATTACCATTAGTACATTAAGACAAGCAACATATATATTACCCCCAAGGCAAGTCGTATTAATGGTATTAGGTTTTAGATTTCCTCTAAATGGATTGTGTGTCTGAAATGAGAAAATAAGTTGTTCAAATACTTATAGTAACTAAGTCCAAACACATTTATGGATGAAAGGGTTATTCAATTTTTCTTCTGATATGTTTCTTATCAATTTTTATTTTCGTATCAATTTTTATCAACGTTTGTATGTTTCTTATTAATTTATATCAATGTATTGTATTATTTTTGGGCCATAAATATGCCTACTATCTATCTAATGATCGTTCCCTTACAAAAATATCTATCTAATAATCATTTTTTATATTAATTTTTTTCGTAAAAAAAGTGGCAATTGTGGTAGTTAAAACTTCCATTATTCCCCGTTTCTTTTTCTAAACGAAAAGCGAGAATTCCAGCGGGTAAAACTGCCACTAATTACAACAATTTAGTTGTCATTTTAAACACCGTGTAACGGCAGTTGCAAAGGCGCACAACTGCAAACTGCCAATTTACACCAAGCTGCAGCAAAAATAACGGCAGTTTTGAAACCGCTGGTGTAGTTCATTGTGGCGGCTTAAACTGCCGCAGTAAGCAAAAATTTGCATCCGGAATTTACGCTTTTTTTTGTAGTGTATTTATCACTTTTAAAGTTTGTCTTAATAAAAAAACTATTTTGCCGAAAAAAAAGTCGTTTTGGGCGGTTACAACATTTGTTTTTGTTAAAAATTAAAAAGTCGTTTTGTAAAAAAAAAAAAACATGTGAGAGAGTTTTAAATGTTATCTTACAAATGTCTACCATTTGTTTTTTGGCACCTTGACACGCACACATCCATTTTTCTTCAAGTATTCTACATGAAAAACCACGAGTAAAAAATGACTATTCTGAAAAAGAAATAAGTAGCAATCCATTGTGTGTTCTTTGTGGGCATCATAATGTGACATTTTCTCACTTCTTCATTAGTGTCATTGGTCAAAGCAAATATGGTTTGCTTCCTCTTTAGGAGTGGTATTTAATTTGCATGATTTCAGATACGTACCTTTTTCATTAGCGGTAGGAGAAAAATATTATTGATGCCGAGAGGATATTCTAGTCCCTGTTTTGGCCTTAGATTATGAGATATGTTGTGATAAAAATAAGAAATGTTTTGAACGAATTGATGTTGATGTTGCCACTGTTCAAAAGGCACAAAGATCTATTGTCAATTTTAAGAGTGCTAGTACGGTGATGATGGAGACACTAAATCGAGGTTCAATTTTGTCAATACTTGATGTTCATTGGACAACTCTTTGTAGTGGTGCCTATAAGCTTAATATTGATGCATAAGTTCGAATGGACGGGGGTAGGTGGCGTATTGGTATTGTGGCGAGAGATAATGAAGGTTTTGTCAATGGTGCTAGTTTCTAGCAAGTCTTTTTATTACCAGATTTAGAGGTTGCAGAATCTTTAGCTATGCGAAAGGGTTATAGCATAATCATAAGCTTTTAATGTGGTTTTGGCGTTGAATACTCGTCAACAATCTCGCACCTATGTTGGCTCTTTTGTTGGAGATTGTATTAGTTTTATGGTAGTTTGTAGTTTAAATTTTTTGCCTGTTAGACGTGAAACCAACCAAGCAATACATTATTTAGCTAAATTATATACTCTGCATAATTTAGATTAATTATGGATCGAAGAAACTTAACCTTGTATTTATACAGTCTTGACATTTGATTTATTATACTTTCATAAATGAAATTGTCTTTAACGTAAAAAAATAAAAAATTGGCAACAACTAAATAGAAGGTTTAGCAAAGTAATTCGTTTTAGCGGATCAAAATAATGTTAATGATCTATTTTGGGGGTATCACATGCTTATATATTAATCAAGAAATAAATAGAACTGGCGTTGTGATCGGGGTTCAAAGTTTGATTCCTTTACTTGTATGAGTGACCTTCCAATGACTATTGTCATTTCATCTGTCTAACAAATTGGAACAAAAAAAAATTATCAATAACTTATCCAATGACTTAATGTAAAAAAAAAAAAGAAGAAGGAAAAACGCGCCAAAATATCAAAATTGGGCACCAATCGTAGTCAACAACCATTGGCTCCCATAGGCATTTAAATGTCATTTTGTGTAGGCTTAAAACGAAAAAATATGGCAGAAAATTTGAACAATGTAAACGGTTTAAAATATGCATTACATATTTTATTGACGTCAAATGAGTGTAAGAACATTCTAGCAATCCTTCTCCAATGATTTGAGACCAAGATTTTGCACCGAAAACTTTTAATTGAGGGTTTTGTTTTGAAGAGGGAATGAAAATGGTGAATAAGTTTTGAGGTGGAAGAGTGTAGCATAACAATAGAAAGCTACCAGCAACGGCGGTTCATTGTCGTTACAATCATTTAGCGAGTGGCAGTTAACTGTCGTTGTAGGCTAATGGCAGTTAACTATCGTCGAGGTTATTTGCGTATTTTTTAGGTGTTAAAGAGCAGTTTTCAAAGTGAAATGAGGAAAATCCGTTCTTTTTTGGGTCGGCTCCAAAACTGAGTTAACAACTCAATATTTGTTAGTTATTAATAAGAAAAACTCAATATTTGTTAAAATGGTAATTCTGCATTACCATTAGTACATTAAGACAAACAACATATATATTACCCCGAAGGCAGGTCTTATTAATGGTATTAGGTTTTAGATTTTCTCTAAATGGATTGTGAGCTTGAAATGAGAAAATAAGTTGTTCAAATACTTATAGTAACTAAGCCCAAACACATTTATGGATGAAATGGTTGTTATCAATTTTTATCAATGTATTGTATTATTTTTGTGCCATAAAAATGTCTACTATCTATCTAATGACCGTTCATTTACAAAAAAGTCTATCTAATAATCATTATTCATATTAATTTTTTAGTAAAAAAAAGTGGCAATTGTGGCAGTTAAACTGTCATAATTCCCCGTTTCTTTTTCTAATCGAAAAATGAGAATTTCGGAGGATAAAACTGCCACTAATTACAACAATTTAGTCGTCATTTTAAACATTGTGTAACGTCAGTTGTAAAGGTGGACAGTTGCAAACTGCTTTGGGAGTCTTAGTTTAGGGCTCCGATTAGGTGTCGGTCTTAAGTCGTTTACTTTTATGTCCTTAAGAGACTATTACTCAGTATGTTGAGATTGGTGATTGATTTTGCTGATGTATTATGATATATGTGACATGGCAACTTGGAGATTTATATCTAGCTATTGATTAGATATTATGATATTATTCCGCTGCGAAGTTTTAAAAAATTATAGAAGATATAGCATTGAAATCCTTTGTATGATTTGTATTATTTGCGTGATTTATCGTTTTAAGGGTTTAGAGTGTTACACCTTTCAACTTAGGTTTATTCGGAGACAAGTCAACGAAGTCGGTCATAACTTTGCTAGAGTGGCTTCGCGTCACGCTAGTTTCCAAATTCATATTAGAATTTCATCTTGTATCTCTACTATTATTATTATGAATGAAATGCAGTAAGTTTCTTCTTGTAAAAAAAAAAAATCTAATAATCATTCCCTATAAAAATATCTATCTAACAATCATTATTTATATTTATTTTTTTTTGTAAAAAAGTGGCAATTGTGGCTGTTAAAACTGCCATAATTCCCAGTTTCTTATTTTAATTGAAAAGCGAGAATTCCGGCGGTTAAAACAGCCACTAATTAAAAAAAAATTAGCCGCCATTTTAAATATTCTGTATTACGACGGTTGTAAAGGCGGTCAACTGCAAACTACCGGTTTACACCTAGCGGCATAAAAAATAACGGTTGTTTTGAAAACCCCCAGTGTAGTTCATAGTGGCGGCTAAAACCACCATAATAAACAAAAATTAGCCGCCGGAATTTACGCGTTTTTTAAGTGTATTCATCACAATTCAAGTTTGTCTTAATAAAAAGAAAGTTGTTTTGCACAAAAAAGTATTTTTGGGTGGTTAAAACATTTGTTTTGGTTAAAAACTAAAAAGTCGTTTTGCTAAAAAAAACAAAAAACCTGTGTGAGAGTTTCAAATGTTATCTTACAAATATCTACCATTTTTTTTGGAACCTTGACACGCAAACATCCATTTTCCTCTAAGGATTCTACATGGAAAACTACCAGTAAAAAATGATATTTTTTAAAAAAGAAATAAGTAGCAATCCATTGTGTTTTCGTTGTGGGCATCATAATGAGACAATTTCACACTTCTTCATGAGTATCATTGGTCAAAGCAGATATAATTTGCTTCCTCTTTAGGTGTGATATTTAATTCGCATGATTTCAGGTACGTACCTTTTCAGGAGTGGTTGGAGAAAAATATTATTGATGTCTATGAGGATATTATAGTTCATGTTTTGGCCTTGCGTTATGAGATATGGTGTGCTAGAAATGAGAAATTGTTTTAAGGGACTGATGTAGCCACAGTTCAAAAAGCACAAAGATCTATTGTGAATTTTAAGAGTGTTAGTACGGTGATGATGGAGACACTTCGTGGAGGTCCAATTTTGTCAATATCTGATGTTCATTGGACACCTCCTTTTAGTTGGTTCTATAAGCTTAATATTGATGCAACAAGTCCGATGATTGGGGGTAAGTGGGTGTATTGGTGTTATGGCGAGTCTTTTCATTACTAGATTCAAAGGTTACAAAATCTTTAGCTATGTAGAAGAGTTTGCCCCTTGTAAAAAAAATATTTTTGATTCGGTCCTTGTAAAAAAAAATTGTTTCGGAACACCCCCCTAGGCCATCTCACTGTGCATATTCGATGATGTGACACGTTGACTGTATAATTAATTTTGTTTTTCATTTTTTTATGGGTACACGTGGCATTTATGTTTTTTTTAAATAAATAAATTCACTTATATAAATTTAGATATAAAAAAATAAAAAAATCGAATATTAATTTTTGAAAATTAAAAAAATAAAAAATTTAGGAGAAAAATCAGTATTTAAAGTAAGAATTTTTATTTTATAAAAAAAATGAAAAATTCTTGAACTTAATATATTTTGAAATTTTTGAAAATATTTAGAAAATTAAAATTAAAAAAAAATTCAGATTTTCATTCAAAATTAAAAAGTTCAATTTATATTTTGTATACAAAAAAAAATTGGAAAATATGGATAATATTTTTCCAGAATTGAAAATTTGAAAATATTTTTCCTGAATTTTTTAAAATCAAAAATTGAAAATATTTTTCCAGAATTTAGATAATATTTTTTTAAAACTTAAAAAATAAATATTCTTTTTTGACAATTTTAATAGGAAAAATTCAGATTTTTTTCGAAAATTTTATTCCACAATTTTTTTGAAATTAAAAATTAGAAAAAAATCATATTGTTTTTACGAAATTATGAATATTTGTTAAATAAAATAAAATTCTTCAAATATGTTTATAATTTTAATTTAATTCGGATATTTTAAAAAAAAATTTGAAATATATTAAGTTCGAGAATTATTTTTACAAGAAAATCTTCTTAATTTTGAAAATCAATTTTTTTTTATTTCTAAATTAATATAAATGAATTTGTATTTATTTTTAAAAAAACATAAATGTCACGTGTATCAATAAAAAAAAGAAAAACAAAATTAATTATACAGTCAGCGCGCCACGTCATCCGAAAAATGGTGATTCAGCGTGCCACATCAGGGAATATGCACAGTCAGATTGCCTAGAGGGGGGTATTACAGGGGGTAAAACACTATTAACCTTAATGTTAATAATCCATTTTGGTGGCATCACGCGCTTATATATTAAACAAGAAATAACTAGACTGTACGGCATGATTAGGGTTCGAATTTTAACTCTTTCACTTGTATGTGTGATCTTTCAATAACTAATGTCATTTCATCTATCTAAAAATATTCAAGATATTAATAGAGCAAAATCTAGCAAGGAAGTTGTGGTCACCACACTCAAAAACTTTGCCTTCTATCACACGCACAACCGGTACCTACCAACTCATTTTTTTCTATATAAGCTATCACCTTTGCAACTTTTCTTTCAAACCGAAACAAACATATACACAACACAGCAATTGTTGTTACAATTCATTTCCATTAAGAATCAATGGCCAACATGAAGGTTGCATGCATGGCTGTAGTTATGTGCATGATGGTGGTGAGTACGACTCAAGCTCCAGTACGACCTATATGTGATCAGGTGAATGAAACCCTAGGTGATTGCTTGGATTACCTAACAGTTGGCGTAAAAGATCCATCCTCATTGTGTTGTGATGGAGTGAAAGAATTAAGTACTAGAGCCAATACCACTGCTATTCGCCAAAAAGCATGCAATCGCGCCAAAGATATAGCTATGCATACTTCGAATTTTAATAACCTTCGTGGGTCTGGACTCGGACTTAGATGTGGTGCCCTGCTCCCATTTCCGATTTCCTCCATCGCTGATTGCGCCATGTAAGTGTATTGTTTATTTTCTACAACGTTTAATGAACAAATTGACAAAAAAAAAAACACAATATTATAAATTTCATTATGAATGCGTCGCATTGGAGTTAAAATATAAAATTTTCTGACTACTTTATGTGTTTCTTTTTCTTATAATTACAGCGTGCGTTAGAGTTGGAAGAGGAAGTTGCGGATGCAGGCCTCATGCAAATTACAAATAAATGTTATGTTGAATAAGAATAAGACTGGGGGAAGCTTAGCTTACATACTTCTCCTCTTATGTATTAACTAAATAATACGAATCGTCCACATATATGTACCACACGTATCATGTATGGATTTGATGGTCTCCATGAATGAGTTATATAATATACTTTTTTACTTTGGTTAACTCTCACTGGTTGCTAATGCCTTTAAATTTGACTATAATAATACTTGTGACTTGTGAGCATAAGTTGTACTCCGAAACTATTCATACATATGGTCACAAAATATTAATTGAATAGTGTTTAGGCGCATACAAAAATAATTTTTCCTAATAATAGTAAAAAAAAATGATTTAACATTTTAAGGATTTGTGTCTTTTTTTAGTTTGCAATATAAAACATTATAAATGTTCCAAAATCATAGGCAATTTGCTCCAATACTCATTTGTTATGCTGGTAAAACTTACCGAAAATGACTGAAAAATATGTTAAGAATAACATAAGATGACATGTCATCACAACCCCAAACTTAAATTGTTGTTTGTCCTCGAGTAACGAAAGAAAAAACATATTTTATTCTTTGCATTATTTTTCAAAAAAAACATATCTTTCCGAAGTTGTACTTACATCATCATTCATTACATTTACAACATTGACTAACTTACCTCGTTACACTCAAGTGGGACAGACTTGGAGAAGCTAACTTATACACTCAACCGCACTCTTTTCCATAATACAAGTATGTATCTCCTAGAGACAGTAGGGCTTGTCATGGCATTTGCCCACTCCAGTCGTCACATGAATGTACCTTGATGTAAATTTGCGACAATTCTAGACTGACAGTTAAAATCAAATTATATACACACTTTGAGATCTTTCAGGGTTATAATGTGGCTTAGGTTAATGGTGAATATATTTGGGGAAGTAGGCTAGCAAAAGATTTTGGAGTTAGATCATCAGCCTAAGGATTCCTACTAACATTTTTGAATTGTCATTCTTCCTTCCTTCAATCAGACAAGATGGGTACTAAAGTAGAACTATTTATCTTTTTCTTTCGACATAAATAAACATATTTTTTAGAACAATTGCCTATGTGTTAGATCAACTTTAATTCAATTTCTATGCAAATATTTCAAAATTGATAACTACGCTAAATCTTTTTTTAGATTGATTACCAAAAATCTTTTTAAACCATACCATCAAACAAATTCACAACGATCAATTTTTCGCAACCAATATTTTTTACTAAATCAACACAACATATTTTCTTAAATCACGTTCCTCGCAACAAACAACACTTTTCTTAAAAGCAACTGACACACAAACATTTTCTCGAGATACTAAGGAGCAAGAGCTAATTCTTGTCAAACACAATAATAACAAAACATTTTTTCTCTCTACTTAGAAACATTACATTTTCATTTGAAACTTGAATTTTAATTCACATTTAATAATAAAAGAAAAATAAATATTTTAAAAGTTAACAATAATTTGCACAATTAACTAGAGGTAACCGTTATTTTTACGAATGACGTAGGATGTTAATACCTTCCCTAGGCATAATCGACTCCCGGACCTAAAATTCGATTTCAAAGACCAATTCTTCTTTTTTAAAGGTTTTTCCGATGTTATAGACAAGTTTGACGATTACATCACCAATTTAAGAATTCATAATGAGTATTAAAATTTGTGTTGGCAACATCACTACTAGGAACTCATGAATTTCCTACGGATTTAGCGCAGAAAAATAAAACCCAGGAATACCTGAGATTTTGCTGTTGTTTCTCCAAATAGTATGAATTTTCCTCCAGATTTTGTTTTCGCAGGAAAATCCTAAGGAAACATTGGTTCTTGCTGAGGAATTTGCTGCGAAAGGAGTTTGGTAAAATTTTGTGATTGTTCCTGCGGAATTATGTCGACTATGTTCCGCGCCGAATAGCCTAGGAATTTTCCTGCGGATTTTCCCAAAACTGCTTTTATTTATATTTTTCATCAAATCTAAATTGGTAAGATTACTAGAAACCTATTCTCGTATAGAAAAAAAATTAGGTGGAAGAAGCTGAGAAGATGAAGTCTGCTGAGGTATCAAAAGTTGTTGCTGAATTTACTCAAGGTATAGTTTCTGAAATTTTTTGTTATAGCTGATGCACATTCCTCATCACCCAAACACTATTCCCCCACACCACCAGAAACCATTTCATCTTCACACAATACTCCCACACCATTTGTTCATGAAACTCCCCCCTAAGAATCATCAGAGCATACCACTTTCCCACAAAGATTTGAACCAACCCTTTCACCACAAAGGCCTTCATCCCCACTCACCTTAAATCCTTTAAAAACTATTAACCCAAAGAAAACAAAACCCATTGATATTTCTGATCATTCCTCCTCCGAATCTGATAGTGATTCAGAAGGAATCATTGATTTAGAAAAGGTTGGTGCTCACCTAAAACAGATTGAGGACCTACAACAAGAGTACAAGGATAACTCGACCCTCCACCTCTTCCTTACTTGACTCTACCTTCGAATCATATGAAATTGATCTTCTAGCTATGGTAGATGTTAGTGAACTATCTCACTTTCATATCCCCCTTAATATCCTTGCCCCATAGCTTATGGAAGGATACTTTTTTTAGAGAAAACTCAACATCTGGATGTTGACTCTAAAGTAGTTCATGAACTAGACTCAAATCTGGTATCAGAAGCTAATATTGAAATTGCTTCTGAAAATGAGACTCTAATACCAGCTTCAAAAGCTTCAGCATCTACCCTTCAACCTTAACCAATCAATGTCTTAGTCTTTAACCTGAACCTGTCTACAAAACCACCTACACACATCCAATAAATTGAGGAGTTTAGTATATTGGTTTACAATAGGGTTCAAAATCTAATTGAGGAAATGTACACAAAAATAAGCTTTGAATAACATTCTGCTAAGTGGGGCAACCTTGGGGAAGAAGTTTATGAATCTCTCCAGAAGCTAAAGGAGTTTGGGAGAGCATCAGTGGAAGAAAATAAAAAAGCTTTGAAGCTATGGTTGGCTAAGGTACTGCATCTTATGGATTTGGGTGACTTAAGGAGCAATTCGCATAGGCAGTTGCGTGCTGTCAAGCCACCTATCATAGCCAAGGTCGTTCCTACGAATCCGGAGGCTCAGCCCTGTAAGTGAAAAGAGGCCCGTAATAAAATAAAAATGTATTTATTTTTTTAAAAGAATGATGTTCTATTTAAATTTTTTAAAAGATAAATACAAGGTGTCGTATGTTGGAACAAAATGTGTATAACAATACCACTTTGAGTTTTGATGATAACAAAGTATTAAAAATGTCAATTGGATATGCTAATATTTGTTCAAGTGTGCAGGACCATAGACAAAAATTTAAATGTCTTTAAATCAAGTATAGGCTCCGAAAGAACAAATGAGAGCAATGGAATTTACAAAAAGAAGCTTGTTTTGCAAGATAGCATCTGAAGAAAAGAGCGTCTAAAAAAGTAGCGTCTAAAGATCATCAGAAGCTGTCTAACAAAAGCTGACGTCATCAGAATCTTAAGATCATCAGAAGCTGGAGTTCATCAGAGTCTGAAGATTGGAAGCTTCAGTTTGTTAGAAGTTGTTATTCTGAATGCTTATGATTGCAGAAGGAATGGAAGCCTGGTGCAACGGCTAATTCAGAGGAATTTGAAGGCATTGGATGCTTATCCACTAAAGAGCGCAGTAAAAGGACAATAGTACAATTGTACAACCAATACTTCACTCTTCATGTTTGCAATAGTACAAGAATACAGCTGCACCTACGCTGGTTATTCTCTATTCATGGAATGGATTTGAAATTGTTCCCTCATAGGACAATAACCAAATCAAGCAAAAGATCATTGGTGATTTGATCAAGCTTCACAACGACTCTTTTGATGTGCTGGCAATCCTCAACGTATCTTTCACACCTCTATATAAAGGACACAAGACCTAAAGATTGGAGAGACTCTTACAAAAAAAATTACAAGTGCTGAAACTCTGCTGAAATTTGTTTTCACATCAAAAGTTCACTTAGAATTTCTTAACAACTTTCATTTCTTAGAAATTCAAGAGTCTTAAGAGTCTTATCTGATTTGTATTGTGAACACCACTGATTGTATATCAAGTGTTCAACCTCAAACATTTTCTTTGTAATTATGTTCATTTCTTAGAAATTCTAGAGTCTTAAGAGTCTTATCTGATTTGTATTGTGAACACCACTGATTGTATATCAAGTGTTCAACCTCAAACGTTTTCTTTGTAATTCTGTTTGATTAGAAGTCTCTTGCTTTTGTGCTTGAGCATAGGAAGTCTTTTGCAGTTGTGTTTGAGCATAGGAAACCTCTTGCTTTTGTACTTGAGTTAGTTTGAAGTCTCTTGCTTTTGTGCTTGAGCAATTGTAATCAGATATTGATTTTAGTGAACTCTCCTTGGAAGTGCAAGGGGGACAGAACTATTTCCGGATTGTGGAAGAAACCTATATAATTGTTTTGTGTCTTTCTTCTTTCTCTCTCTCTTTACTTATCCGCTAGATTTAGATTCTTAACATTGCATCAGACTCTGATCAGTGAACTCAGTTTTAGGAGAAGAAAAAGCTAACACAATTCATCCTCCCCTTCTTGTGTTTTTCTCACCTTCACCGTATATATGTGATACACCCAAAGGTGAAAATCACTACCGTATACATGAGGAACCTCAAGCCACCCTTCCAAAAAAACACTCACCTAACACCAAAAGTAAGATGACCCAATTCTAATAGGCCTAAAACAAGACAACAGAAGAGGAAAAGGAAATCAAATCGGGGAAGAAGAAAAGGAAAGTTCGATGGACTGATGGTGATGGAACGCGTGGTATCAGAGAGAAAGAGAATAAGGAATTTTTTTTTTTAGTGGGGTAGTACTTAGTAGTACTACTGGGCTATAAAACAATTTCTGTGGCCCATACCTTAGGGAGGCCTAGCTCCATTGAGCTCTTTGTACACCCCAAGGTTTGACCCTGATTATAGCTTATGCTATTCCAGAAGTGTATGTCTTCCCTTCCTTTGTGGGTGATTCAGAAATTGTGCTACTTGCTCTAGAACATTACATCAACAACAAAGTTGCTCTGGAACCCTTTTCTGGTGTACCTGCATCTAAATTCGAGGCTTTCAAGACACAAATCAGAACTAAGCTGTCTGCTTAGAGGGCTAAGCAAGATGTTATGGATATCGAACTGGACATAATGTTGGAACTGATGAGAAGCAAAAAAACTTGAGAATTTATTTTATTGTTTACCCCTTTTCTTTTGCCCAAGTTATGTAACTTTGATCAACATTTTAACTTGTATTGAATTTTTTTTTCTCAGTATCTTTCGTCATATGAAAGTTATCTTATATCTTTTTGTTGATGACCCCTTTTCTAAGTTTTTTCTCAAGGACTTATTTGATACACTGCCACTTCTTCAATAACGGTTCTCTTATTCTCTCGTATTTAAGGACCTGAGCAGTTGAAGAAAAATAACAAGACTTATATCATTTTACAAGTGTCATTACTCTATCAAATTCAATAGCGCACAAACACTTAGAAAAATTCTTACAAACTTCCAATCTTAGAATTTCTTATGTGTTTAGAAGTCACTTGCACTTTAAGTCTCTTACACCTTTGATTGTATATATAGTTTAAACAAAATCTTGCTTATTTGTTGAACTTTTATTGTAAAAGTCCTATTGTGTGAGGCAAAGGAGGTCTCTTACTGTATGTTTGAGCAAATTGTAAACTTGTGTGATTATAGTGAAAAATCTCTAGGAAGGATAATTTGTTTATGTCGACTCTTTTTCTTTCTCTTTATCTGAGTGTTTATTTTTATTTCGATGGATACGCTCTTTTAGACTCTGATTGAACCCTACTTTTGACAAGACGTTGAACTATTCTTGATAAACACTTAGAATTTTTTTATAAAAAAACCAACAGAATTCAAACCACGCCCCCTTGTGTTTTCTCATCTTCAAGGAACATGTACTTCTCTATGCCAATTTCATGAAATTCCTACATGACAAGGGGAAGAGGAAGGATAATGTGTTCTTTCTTTCATATAAGCCACCCAAACAATGGTTGAGGAGTCGTGCTAATGATGTTAAACAAGTCTTACATGGGAGGAAACCCATGAGATTGAAATTTCAAGTCAGTCGGCAATTTTCCTTTTCAATAAGTTTAAGATTTCCTATCATATACAATTACTTGCTTTAGTCATTTCCACTCCTCATTATTATTTTCAATTTTAAATTTAGCATATCTATATAACATTTCCATTTTAAAATTTCAAATTTTTTTGTCTCATATATTCCTTTTAGAACATTTATCGCAGAGGGCAAGCTTACCCCCGAAGTTCGAGAGCACAATAACTATTGGGGTTTGTGCAGAAGATACTCATCATAATCACCACCTCTTTTCTGTATAGCATAACCGGTGAGACTTTGAGCCGAATATACATTCCACTCTACTACTATAATTCTTTTTACTTTGAGTGTTCCATATAAATGTTATTTTTACTCGGATATGTTGTTGTTCTTGATGGACTATCGGTCATATTATAATACACACGATGCAATTTTTTTTTCTACCTTGAGCCTTTTCAAGCCACCTTTATTATTAATATCCTTTGCTAACCTCCTTTGAGCATCCATGAAATAATTTTTTTGTTGTTACTAAGTGACAAGTCATGTCACAAGTTTTGATCCTTGACGTCATATATTGGATTTTTCTTGGAGTTAGATATAATATTTTTAATCATTTGGTATGATTTGAAACTAAGTTTTGGATTGCTCTTTGGAATTAGCAACACCTTAAGTTTTGGGTGGGGAACCGATAGAACTTGTTTATCAAAATGAAAACAAAATGTAGATAAACCATAATATATATATACAGGTATACACACAAGAAATAGATTAAAAAAAATCTAAGAACCAAAAACTAAAATTTTAGTCTCTTCAAAAAAAAATTAAAAAAGAAAAAGATAAAAAATTGTACTTGTACCCATCTTGTTTTGGTTTAAGGAATTAATCTTTGTTATAATTTAATGTTTATTAGGAATCTATGGGTTGAGAATCTAATTCCAAGTTGTTTTATTAGCCTACGTTTTCAAAAATATCCCACTTTAACCTGAACCATGTTACAACCCTAAAAGACATCAAGAGTGTTTTAATAGTATGATCTTGAATATCTACTTAAAATTGTTTCAAATTCATAGTAAGTTACATTCATGGGAAGACTGCAGTGGACAAATGTTGTGATCAGCCCTTCTGGCTTTAGGAGGTACATATGTGTATCTTGGAATGGAGGGTTGCTGAAAGCATGAACTATCTTCTCTAACCATGTCCCGCTTGCATGAAAGTGGTAAATAAGTCAAGTATGGAAATGGTATGGATGATGATTTGAGAAACCTCTTCAGAAAGGTAAGTTTTCTATGAAAAATATGCAAAATTTAAGATTTATTTCTTTTTGTTACTTGAGAACAAGCAAGATTTCAAGTTTGGAGTTTTGATGACAGATCATCTTACGTCACTTTCTGCATATTTTTTAGTCATTTTAGTTTTGTTTTGATCCAAATTAGAGTAATTTTAGAACAATGGCCTATGGTTTAAAGGACATTTTGTAATGTTTTCATTTCGAGACATGTAATTCTAGTTTTCCCGAAACCAAGAAATTCTTGGGTGTTTTTGATGTAATTCAATGCAAAATGATGTAAATCGGAAAACCAAATCACCTCATAAAGAATTGGGAAGACAATGAATGATGATTCAAGAGGCATCTTAAGACATTACGAAGTAGAGAAATTTTGTTCCAAGTCCCAATACAAGTTTCAAGGAAGAAAACACTCAAAAAGACCAAGAAAAAGGCAAAAACACATTCGAAGAATATGTTGTGCGCCCTGGGCATGATCATGTGCTTCCCGGGTGTGCATAACAGTGCACAAAATGAACTATTTATGCACTAATGAATGCGCACATAATTCCACGTGTGGCGTGCGTGTGCGTTCAAGCAGAAACACCATTTTGTTGTGTTGGGTTGCGGGTTTGGGGAAAAAGCCTAGTTTTTCAGCCTCAATCTACTGCAAATTCATGCCATAAATACAACCCCTCTCATTCAAAATTATACATTCATAGCGTTAGGAGCTTCAAGGGAGGAGTCTCTCCACAACCTTACTCTCGTTTTATTTATTTTTTGTAATTTGTCTTTAGTTACCATGAGTAACTAAACCCTAATTGGGTAGGGTTTTAAGATGAACCTTTATTTGTTTGTTGGATCAATTTAATTCAAGCCTTTTATTCAGTTATCTTATGAGAATTATTTAATCTTTTTATGCAAATGTCTTCATTCCTTTGATACTTCTAGTCATAATTTTATGAACGTTGCATAGTAAATTTTATTATTTCCCCTTGGTAAGGTAGAAGAGATTGGGCTGCCGGTATGTAGAACTATTAAGGAAAGAGAGGGTATGTGATGAACTTCTAAGATTCATAGCTGAAGTTGAAGCCTTTAGATGACAATTTAGGAATATCTATTTTTTCATGTTTCAATTACGTCTGAGAGAGTAAGGACCCATTCTAATACTTCATACATAGGCATATTGGACCCTGTAGGATTAACAGCCCTACACCCTTTAGAGCGTGTATAACCTTAATGTGATCAGTAGGTGAAACTCAATAGTTGGAGGTACATATTTCCCCACAAAATCATCACTTAAATAGAACCTTTATATCATAATTGAATGATTACTTGTCTTTTAATCTAACAAGTAAATAGAGGGGATTTGAAGAATCCTTAGCGCCGCTAATATTTTGCAATCAAATCAGGTTACTAACTCACTACTGCTTTGTGAAATCAAATCAAACTTGCAAACTCCCCCCAATTTACTAGCTTTATTTATTTTATTTTCTTTTTATTTTCTGTTTTAATAATTAACGCAAGTTGCCGAGTTGAAACGTATCTCTGTGGAGACGGTCATACTTACTAATTTATTACTTGTGAACGATTTGGTACACTTGTCAAAATTGTCCATCACATATACACCGAACCTTTTATAAATTGGCGTGCCTGGTTCATTTGCATGCCATACCGTACCACAGAACCGTGTAAATTTATCTAGTATATATGAGCACTAAGCTAGCTTCAATTTACTACAACAATACAACTCATTATGTTTAGGATTGATATTGATGTTACAGTGTTTGAATTGAAGGATCAGTTGTACTAAATTAATGGCCGTCTCGACCATATAGACATAAGAATGGTGGATTTACATTGTTGTATTTTGTTGTTGTTGTAATTTGTCTAAGCCATAGAGACATAGGATCAGTTGTTTATTTCTATTGTTTTACACTGTTGAATTTAGTTGTTGAATTATCTTGTTGAAAACATTATTCTTAGTTTATGTTGTTATTGTAGAATTTGATTGAATGGCAGATTTTTCCAGAAATAACATCGTTAGAAAATCAATGAAGTGCAAGAGAAAATAAAACTAATCTAATTTAAGAACACTAGGCGGACTCTAGGAAAGAGATATTGATCCTAACAATGTCGCAATTCTTTTGTTGAAATAAATCTACAACCCCCGACAATGGCACCAAAAACTTAATAGACAAAATAGCAAGTGTACTTTGGTATCATAAAGTAGTAAAATTTATAAAGTTTGTATATGCAGAGATTGTGTTATCTCAACTAAACTGCCGCGATGGTGATTAACATTATGCTAACTAATCGGGGGTTTTGCACTTGAAAATATGATTGGGATAGTATTCTTATTCAAGGCTAGAGTTAGTAGACCTTGATTTTGTATCAATTTATCATATAAACATAAATATAATTAAACAAGAGTAAAATTGAATAAAACATTAAGCAATCAACTGAAATCCATATTAAACTAGTCTAGAGAGGTTTAGCTAATCATGATGCCTAATACATATTAACCTATATGAATAAACAAACATAAGAAAAGAATTATCGGTGATGACTCTTTTTTCTATTAGTGCTCCAAGTCACTTTGAAATGCCCAAGATCGCACTTTTGCCTTTTTTGCTTGTCAAAAGGTCATTTCTCACTGACGTAGGGGTCATGTTTATATAGGCACGTGTTTGCCATCCTTTTAGGGGAATTCGGCCCGAGGCACAAGAAACATCTCGTGAGGCGAGCCTTAACAAGATTGAATATGTTGTTTTTCCCATTGTATCTCGCAGCATGGCTTTAATTGCTCGCGAAATTATCATGTGTGAGAGCAAACCTTGTCATTTCTTCTGGTGCTAGCACCGTGGAAAGACACAATGCGATATTGTGTGAGTCTTTCCATGATCATTTATTTCTCTTATGCTTCTCTTTTCTTGTATTTTCCTGACTTTCTTCTGAATTTTTGGCAAAAAAGTCATAAAACTAACTACTTCTATTCTAAATTGGCTTTAAAATATGACTATAAATCCTACATAATTTCGCGTCCTCATCTAGGCATATCTCAGACTAGATAATCTGAACTGGTACTAGGCATGAGTTCGGATTATATAATCCAAAAACACCCAGAATAAAGATGGTGGGTTTGTCGGCATGGTTTGGTCGGTTGTTTCAATTTTGTTAGCCTAATTTTGGATCAATTGGTGCATTTTACACGTTCCAAGATTGTAGTTACGGTCTAGGTAGTCATTTGGCTATAAATAGTATTGTATTCTTCTCCATTTTGATTGAAATTTCCATGTTATTTCCTTTTTCCCGTTTACTTTATTACTTTTATTTTGGGAGCGGTTATGATATCATGATCATTATTGACCATTCATATTATCCCTAAAATTGATGTGCAATTTTTGTGTGGATTGTATGATGGTCAAGATAGACCCTTCTTTGTGTTGAACTAAAGTGGGTTCTAGAACAATGTCTCTATGGTTTTGATGATAACAATGTATGGAAGAACAATTGGGTAGTTTAAAGTTTGTTCAAGTGTTCAGGACCATAAAACTAAATTGTGACTCTTCAAGATTTTGGCTATGGAACACCAAGCTCTGAACGAAGTAAAACATATTTGGTACCCAAGACGAAGTTCTAATGACAAAGCTCTAATCTGAAGATGATTAACAAAAATTCAAATCTATGATCAGTATGCATCAAGTTATGAAGATAAGCTTTGATCTGAAGACGAAGCTCTGATGATAGAGCTATGATCTGAAGGAGAAAGTCAACAGTCAACGCTTTGAAGAACATCTCGCCAATTTTGTCTTCTAAAGAAACGTCGTTGTCCAAGTTTTGTAGTGCATTTGTCTTTGCTTAATTAAATGAAGAACATGAAGCATAAAATGGCAAAGCTCTTACAAGATAAAGAGAATACAACAAGCAATTCTAAAAGAAGAAAAAAAAATTCCAAAGTATTGTTCAAGAGAATTATCCTTTAGAGGCGAAGTTCTCAAACCTGGAGAAATCTCTTGATGCAGTGGCAATCTCTCGCAAACAATGGCTCTATCCAAATCTCTTATAAAAGGACCTTTAGTGTTTAAGGAAATACATACAACAACACGCTTTTGATTATGCCAAAACTGCGATCAAATTACAAGTACAAAAACACTTAAAAAAAAATTCTTACGAACTTTCAATTTCAAATACACTTTTTGTGGACTAACTCAAAAGCTTAAAGGTAGATATGTACTATTATATACACAATTTTTTTGGTGTAACATATTTTTGATATACCTAAATTACGTTAAAATAGTAATAATACTCTTAATTTATTAATTATGATTTGGTTGCTATAAATATATCTTTGTACCATTAAAACTTTAATTATTTTTCAAATTTAAATTAAAGGGTACTGCTAACCAGTGTCCCTGGAGCGTTAAGGAACAATAAAATTGATGCGTCCCATTTAATTTATACCACAATTAAAGTAAAAAGTTAGTCAACTTAATTAAAATAGGAAAACACTGCATTTAATACTCTTTGGAAAGATAGCTACTGAGCACGCGCTTCCTTTCATCTGTTTTTCTTGTGAAATTTTTTTGAATCTTTTTTTTTGTTGAATCTACTTGCTTCCTTTTATATCAACAATTTTCTTCCTGTGAATTTTGCTCTAACCCATTTTTTTGTGTGAATTTTATTTAATCATTTTTTTTTATCATAGAAAAACTGTAAAGGGGAACTTGTTGAAAAGTGGTGGCAGAGAGATGTTGTACTTGTATATTACTTTAAGACCATTCACAATGCGGTGCTTTATCTATTTAACACTATATTAAATAGGCACTTCCATTGTGGAGTATAATATATGGATGGCTATGGAGAATGGTGGTTATGGAAGCATCTGTTTTCTCTTCATTTTTCATGGGTCCCATTTAATAAATCTTAATAAAATAAATAAATTTTGTTGAAATGTAATTATATAAAATTATTTGTAGAACCTGTTTAATAATTTCTTTTGAGGTGCTGGGTTAGAGAAAATGAGTGCTTATTAAGTATTACCGTAAAATGAGTGACGTGGACATATGCAATTAATTTAAGCACCCAGTTTAGTTTAAGGGAAATGCTAACCGGTGCCCCCGGGGCATTGGTTAAGGATATGAAAAAGGAAATTATATAGTAACTAATGCATTGAAATTGTGTAATTAATTTATAATAAAGTCAAAAACAATTTTCTTTTACGGTAATAATTCTCTTTTATGGTATGCTTAATCAGAGCCCCGGGAACACCGGTTAGCAGGACCCTTAGTTTAAAGTGCTATGTTTTGGATGGTCTAAGAAATTGAGAAGCTAGAAATAGAAGGAAGGTTAAAGTGCAACGGTAACAATGTGTGACGTGTGTATATTGATGCTGACTTTTAAAGAGTATTGAATACAAACCTTTACAATTTTAATTAAGTTGACCAGATTTTCATTTTAATTGAGGTTAATTAAATGGGACGCATTTTGATTGAGGTTAATTAAATGGGACGCATTAATTTTATTGTTCCTTAACTAGTGTCCAGGAGAACTAAATAGCATTGCCCGAAATTAAAATCTACACCATAATGTAAGAAACTATAAAATAATTGTAAAATTTTAGTCAAATTTTTCCAACATCAATTTTTAACCAATATAAAATTAAAATAAATTAAATTTATATGATACAAATAAAAAATGTGGGTAGAGAGAAACGTTAGTGTCCGTCATTTCGATATTATATAATAATATTTTAATTTAGTTTTTTAAAATTAAAGTCAAGTTTGTTCAATGGTGTTTTTAACCATAATAAAGAACATGAACAACACACATTTTAACACGCATTTTTCTTTGTCAAAAAAACACACACTTTTCAACACGTTTGTTTTTATTGGTTAAAATTTACATGAGTCCTACTAAATTTATATATGGATCTCACATGATTTGGTGGGACTCATGTGAATTTTAATCAATCAAAAAAGTGTGTGTTAAAATGTGGGTTGTTAACATGCTTCTTTGTTGACAATGACTTAAAAAAAATGTTATTAGAATAAACTTCTTACTAATAAGTGTCGACATCTCGTGAAATAGCATCCCTTCAAAAAAAAAATCTCTTGGAATAACAATATACGATTCAATAAATAATATGTATGTCATTGTTAACCAAAAGTGAATAAACTAGTTACTAATAAAATGTCAACATCTCGTGTAACAAAAATTAGGTCATGAAACTAACCACATGATCATATGGGAGACGATTGGCAAAGTACATTCAAATGTTGCTCGCGACCATATTGACCCCCTTTGTTTGCTGTACTTCAGGTGTCCATTTCATCTACTTTTCTTAAGAAGCAAAAATTTAATTTTATGAATATATAAAGATTGAGAGTACAAATTATATTCCAACAACCCACTTGGGTGCTCTGATGGTGTTGGCTTGAAACCATGCGAGTGTATTCATCTTTAAATTTTAAATTCGATTCTTCTTGATATCAATTATGATGGACTATAAACTGATCTTTTCGGTGAAGATCAGAGAAATATGGTGATAATTCTCCGGTAGAAACACTTGCAGTTGTGGTGATGCACGGTGCCCTGGTTTAGAGGAGAACAACTTCTATGACAGAGGAGAATGGTGTCTGCAGGCACATTAACACTCCAATGCTCAAGTCAATGTATGAACGAGGTGGATTTTGTGCAAAAAATGGATGAATGAATCGTACCTAAAGCGGGACGCTAAGTCGCGATTATATAGGAGAGGAGGTTGATCCGAATTTTGCGACATGAGTCACCATTAGAGATGACTTCGACGGGCAGAATTCAATATGGGTGCGCTATTGGGAAAAAGCCGCACATGGCTTCACGTGCACCTTCACGGTGTTTTTCTGAGTGGCGTGGGCCTTAGCTTGATGGGTGATTCTTATTAGACTTTATGCTGATCCAGAATATAAATCAAATACATGAATTATTTAATAAACCTAAAAAAAAATCTTTATTTATATATGAGACCGATGGAAGGAATTAATTTGGTGACACACCCTGAAATTTTATTTGGTACCAACTTATAATGTAATCGTTTGATTTCATTTTTTTTATCCTTATGCTATTTTAAAATAAATTTTAATTTTTAATTAGTTTGATCTTTACATAATATCGATATCCAACAAAACTATAAGGTATCAAAAATTTCTCCATGATTTTTTAGTTAATACATATAAATATCCAATAATATTTAGTTCACATTAGTTCCCCACTCATGAGTTCAATTATACATGTCCCACGTCCAATAAGTACAGTTCAAGTATGGTAGAAGACTGCACAAATTTTTGTACCCAAAAAATAAACTATATTTGATATCTTGGGTCACCAATTTAAACTTGTAATGGTCCACTTCTATATATTGAGTTTTAAAACTAGACTTTTTCGATCCAGAAAAATTCACTCACTCACACATGATTCAAACGACTATACGTACCGTAAATATATTGCCAACTCAAAACCATACTAACCGTTTTCACTATCACAAACCAAACTTGTAACTATCACACTCACTAAAATACAAACAAACTTATGTAATGAATTTGTATCTCATTTACTATATATATAGCCTAGCTTAGATCAATCTCTTCACATCAAATTCTTATTAAAAAAAACCAACTCTCATTTCTAAGTTTCATAATTTCAAATTCAATATGTCTAGTTCAATGGTGTTGGTGAAGGTTACTTGCTTGGCGATGATGATGTGCATGGTTTTAGGTTTACCACAAACTCTTGATGCTCTTAGTTGTCTTCAAGTAGAAACAAAATTGATGCCATGTGTCCCTTATGTGACGGGAAATGGTGGCGTTGTCCCTCAACCGTGCTGCGATGGTATTAAGGCCTTAAAAAACCAAGCCGTGACCAAATCCGACCGTCAAGCTGCCTGTAGGTGTATCAAAACCGCCACTTCCGCGATCCATGGACTGAATATGGACACCCTTGCTAACCTCCCTAGCAAATGTGGGGTTAACTTGCCTTATACTCTTGGTCCCTCCACAAGTTGCGAAAAGTATGTCTATAAACTCCATTGATCAAGATAAAGTTATATACAAATACTTGTTTTTACATAAGTTATATATAAATACTTAAAACTAATGAATAGTGAAATATATGCTAATTATTTTACTTGTTTATAAAAAAAAATGAAACTCGTTGATGGAGAAAATAAATGAAATCATCACAACAATTTAATATTTAGAGAATCATAAACATATATATTTAATTAAAGTTTTCGAACTTTATTTTTAAATGAGAGAATTAGAAATATATATGTCAACTCAGTGGTAAGAGTTTTATTTTAAAATAACAGACTCAAATCACATATTAGATGATTATAAAATGATCATTAATGACACTTTAATCAATAATGATTCTCCATTCTTAAAAAAATTATTTTAAAAATTAACATTAAGTTAACTTTTATTGCAGGATTGAATGAGCAGCAGTTACAGCTCGTTAGAGGGGGGTAGTGATGTTGTTTATCAAGTTTGAGGTGACATCAGAGAATAAAGAAGTTGGCTACACATGATCAAGTGTGGATCCCCCGGTTGTAATCATATCTAATTATAATTATTATTGAGATTTCCATATACAAACTATAAGCATGACAATATCTTATGTATTAAGTTTAAAATTAATAAATAATATGGATTTTCTCAAGTGTTGAAAAAATATTTTGTATCTATGTTACTCTAACAGAAAAGAAACGTTGTTCATAAATTAAGAATATATAATTCACGAAAGAAAAGAAAATTAAAGGATGTAGACTAGGTGGATTCTAGGGTGAGGGTCCAATTAGGTCCCTCACCAGTGGACCACGAGAAAAACACTGTTAGATAAAATAGATGGTTAAGATTTATTCAAATTAAAAGTGAGAATATATACAATTACTCACATTCAATCCTATCCTAAAATGGTTTTCACCTCTGTTACCTTTAATGTTGTAAATCTGTCCATAAACAGGTACGCTTTTCCCCTCAAATCATTCAAACCATCAAAATTGAAAATCAAGTTATGAACCCTACGATTTACAAATTTCTTTTCTGTTAAACAATGTCTCTTTTACAAAATCTCATTTATTCATCAAAGTCTCTATAATATCCAACATGGAAGTTCCATTCTTAGCACAATCATGGCGTGAAATGAAATGAGGGAATTGATGTGTTCATAAAACTAAACCCTTCTTGAATCGTTTGATAATACTTTTAATTTGATGGAAGTTGATGTTTGGTTG
>Ga0315914_1002639_pt1 | contig 27449 bp, 9 predicted proteins | sample MpolenodulesMG_FD_203920 | JGI IMG/M metagenome (GOLD analysis project Ga0315914, IMG submission 203920) | Medicago polymorpha root nodule microbial communities from Los Angeles, California, United States - elongated nodules | ecosystem: Host-associated > Plants > Roots > Nodule | place: USA...
TTTGTAATACTGAAACCCTAATTCATCATAGTAATACAAACTGAACAATAACTGCTCTATAGTCGCAGAGATATGCACCATTGACTGAACTGCGTTAACAAAGATCGTGTGTTGATTGCCTTTTGATTTTGTTTCTTATTAATCTTCTATTACTAGTTGTTGTTCTAACATGACACTCTCTAGTACTCATCCTCTTATTGTGTGAAATTCATGTGGATACTACACTATGAAAATAGATCACACATAAAATAGTGAGACTCACACGAGTCACCCAATATGACAGTGAAGAGAGTGTTAGAAATAGGCAATTGAATCCTCTCCTTCCCTCATTTTCTCCTTCAGTCTCCTTCTACAATTTGTTTCCATCTCTTCAAGAAAGAGTTCATAACGTTTCAATTTAATCAATTACAGTCTTCTCTCCTCAAATGTTAATAATTAACTATTTAAACTTTTCAACAAAAAATAACACGTGTAAAACTATTTTATGTAAATATATAGAGTAAATTACATTATCATTCTCAGAATGAGGCTTAAATTACATTTTTCTCTCCTTACATATTAAAATATATACACTTTCTTCTTTTGAGAAGTAAATACAGAGAAAATTCTACTCTCATACTTTGTGAGATGATTGAATTCTATTAAGGTGAGTTAAAAAAATTAAATATGTATTACATTATAAGTTTGATTTTGTTAAAATGGACTAAAATATTCAACAATTTTATTTTAATTAAGGAAAATATATTAAATAAAAAAGAATGTACAAAAAGTTGGTGGACATAAACCTGACCCAACAACCACAAGTCAACCCTAAAGGGTAATGCAACAAAGATTAACATAAGTGGTATAAAAAAACCAATTGGACATAAATCCACTAATGAACCCAAATGCATCGTAGACAAATACAAATCATAAGCATAAACCAACAAGCCCAAACCATATTGCAAAAGTAATTGATGTGTAAAAAGCCACAAGCATTGAACGAGCCAAAGATGAACTTAAGGTATAATATAACCCATCTTTTAAGGAATGGTGAATGAATTGACCACCAACACGGACATATTCATGTACCAACAATCCCCTACGACAAACACAACAAGCATTGACAAGCCAAACAAACTCAAACCGCATGGAACCAAATCTTAGAAATCCAAACATCATCCGGACAAAAAACATAACCCAACACAACACCAACGAAGTTTTGAAGGAAGATGTGAAACAACACAACCTAGAACCGAAATTCTAGATGCTTCTCGAACTTGTGGCGAGACACACGAAGCGCACCAAGAATCAAGAACACCGACATTTAAGTCAAAATTAAACGGCGAATGCAAAACACCTATAACACCAGCGTAGAAATCAATCCAATTTGTAAATCTCACGTAGAGACAATCACACCAAACTAGAACGAGCAAAACGAAATCGGATCCAGCGAGCACAAAACATTGAGAACTGGCCCACATGTTGAAAATATAAACAATAGGTTAAGAACTATAAGCCACCACTGAACCGTGAGAGAACAAAGCTAGTGGAAACTAGAGGCTCATCGGAGCTGCACGAATAAAGTGGTACACAACCACCGAAAAGGTTTGAGGTGAAGCGAAGAGTGGTGATTTGGTCCCAACACCTTGTCGTCTCACCGCCAACAGGATCTACATCATGAAAGAACGAGATTTGGATTAGGGGGGAGGGAAGAGGCGGATGAGAGTGTGTGTAGATTTTATCATAAACGGGAAGAACTATATAATTCAACCATGAGCCATCTTTCTTGTGAGGAGAGTGAAATTTTCTCTATTATATTTTGCGTAAATGGGAAGGTGTTGTATATATTTTTATGGTATAAAGTGAATATATATTTTAACACAATAGAGAATGATATTGAAATTTAGTATCTTACAAAGGAGAAAAGTATAATTTTCTCAAATCTATTATTATGTTTCAACCCGCTAGATTTAGTTAAAAAAAGTACCAAATATGTTTTTATAAATAATGTAAAACGAAAAAAGTTAATAGAAAATGTACCACACCTTGAAATAAGATTGACAATCCATGTAAACATTTATATGCATAATTGTTTTTTTACTAAGTTTTTATGCATAATTAACACTTAAAAAAATTCATTTGTAATAAGCGATTAATTTTTATGCATTGATATGATAATATTTTATGTATATCTAATTAAATTACATCATGATTCCATTTTACTATAACAAATTGTAAAATATCTTCACAAATATCAAATAGTGTGACATTACTGATGAATATTTTTTAAATATTACACCCACAATTTTTACAAAAGATTTAATTTTTTTTTTTTGAAGATTTGTAATAATAAAATATAATTTTTTATGCACTGAGTAGTTCACATCATCCACTTTTCTCCTAAATAAAAAAAAGATTTTAATGTTGTACCAAAAAAAAAAAAGATTTTAATGAAGTTTTCTGATAGTGACTTGAAGCTGTAAAAAATAAATACATTTCTCAATTCTATAAATGGTAATTTTAAGTAGTTGGAAAATTAATTTATCCAAACAGGGGTCCTCATACAATTTGTACCTGTCATACTCATATCGTATCATGACAATTCATCCACTGCTATATATTTTTTTTCCCAGTCTTCCTCATCATTTTTTTACCTCATGTCAAATGACCAGTGTCCTCCTTGTTATTTGTGAGGTTTTGGTGCAAAGCATGAACTATTTTCTACTTCACTGTATCAAATATTAATTTTTCAATAATTGTTTTGGAAAAATCTTCAAATTAGTATTACTATTAACCATACCTCTTTATCTTCTCTTATCATCATAAAATTTACTATTTTACTAAAAATAGTAAAAATTCACTTAATATCTGAAGGTTAATATTAAACACACCCGAAAACTTTATCTATGTTATCATGTTACTGAATAATTGGTTAGTTCCTTTTTCCATGAGTTATGACATCGAAAAAAGGATTGTCTCATTTTGTGTTAATTTATGCTGTAATTATATATTAAATAAAAAAATTTCTTTTACAAAAAGACTCAAATCCAAGACTTGCGACAGAAATGGATTATCTACATCTGCAAAATGGTACGGTAGTTGTATTGTAATAGTTGGCTCACAGATTGGTACTACTTGCCGGTTTTATCACAACTTCGCTGCTGTAATGCGGCGTTAGTTTGCTCGTCGTCTTGGTGCGACATTGTTTGAATTTTTGTCTTATCGTAGTGTTTGTTTGGTTCAACTTGATATATCAACTTTGATCAATTTCAAATTCAATCAATAACATAATCGTCAACGTAGCAGATCTGAAGACATGTTGTCATTTTATGCTATTAACTTAAGTGTTGTTAGTTTGTCTGTAGATTGATCGTTTACGCTTTTAGCAATGTTTAATTTGTTTACGATAAACTCTAGCAATTTGAATAAATGAATTGATATTAATGAACAGTTTATTTGTGTAAATTGATACCGAAACAAAGAAAGGAGAACGAAAAATGGGAAAACAAACCTTGCATGACAGAGAACAGAAATGGAATGGGTCCTGAAGAATCCTGTCACAAGTGAAGCAAGCATTGGTTGTAACTTTGCATGACTTTGATTGTGGCCTCTGATTTAAAAATATCACTTTCGCACTGTTAATAGTATAGGGCTGCAATCCAATACAACACAATCAATAACTCATAACTTCATTTTTTTAAATAACTTCAGTTCTTCTAATTAATTAACAACATAAAAAAAAGGTTATAACTATTAAAAAAAACTATTTTGGTATATTATCAATATTAATATTTTTTATTGAAGAAGCCAAAGACAATATATAAAAGACGAAGAGTCCCAATCAAGCATAAAATGTGCCTAAAAAAAAATAAAATCCTATACAAGCATTTTCCTTTAAATAAGGATAAGGCTTAATTACACTTTTGGTCCTCGTATTTTGACCAACTCATGAAAATGGTCATGTCTCTTTCAAATTGAACAAAACCGTCATAAACTATCACGTTTTTTTGCAGTTTTAGTCCTACCTCCTATTTTCAACTCCAGAAACGCAGAGAAATAACAGTTTTAGACCTACCCCCTATGTTCAACAATGAAATAAATAAGGAATAAAACATGTGAGTACAAGGAATCCACTTTATTCAACACACTAACCAAAAAAACCCTAATTTCTAAGATATGTTTCAAATTAGGGTTTTTTTGGTTAATGTGTTGAATAAAGTAGATTCCTTGTACCCATGTGTTTTATTCATTGTTTATTTCATGGTTGAGCATATGGGTAGGTCTAAAATTGTCATTTCTCTGCGTTTCTGGAGTTGAAAATAAGAGGTAGGACTAAAACTACAAAAAACATGATAGTTTAGAACGGTTTTGTTCGATTTGAAAGAGGCAGGACCATTTTCGTGAACTGGTCAAAATGCGAGGACCAAAAATGTAATTAAGCCTAACTATAATTTAGTAGCATGTATTAAATTCTTTAATTATAGTTTAAACATTAAGCAACCCACTTAGGTCACTGGTTGCAAGGCCAACTTTTGGGTCTACATAATGGTCTCAATTTTGATTTTTGAAGGATAAACCAATAAACAATTTCACTTTGTTTTTATACATAACTTTGTCTAACCTGTATATAAGAACAATCAATGAGCTTTTCCAGATCATCCAATCGAATTACGTTGTGGTAAACATACCTTCTCACCTACAACATTATGGTATATATGAAAGAAAACTCTCATTATTGGTTAGTCAGTAAACAAGTAAAAATAAAAAATGAAAACAAAAACAACCACTTTCCATTTTTATATCAACATAGTTAGCTTCTGTTAAAAATAATCAACAAAGTTAGCTCAAGTTTCTATAGTCTCCTCCTTTCTCTATTTTTTTTCCATGTGGGGGCAAACTTAACTTCACTGGTTACCAGCATAATTAATGAAATCTTGTAAACTTGGACGTCTTATGTTTACTGTTTTCTAATCACAAATTAGAATTAAAATTAGCAATAAAATAACTTACAAGAATTTAATTTGATACATTATCATGAAAAAAAATTATTTTATACTAGTATAATGTTAGTATAAAAAAGTTTAAAACTATCAATAAACTATTGTCAATAATGTGTATGAGTTCATAAGTAAATATAATTGAAGTCAAATATTTTTAATGATCAAACTGATTAACAATATACTGACAACATATATGAATTAAAATAGAAATATTTAAGTGTTAACTTGTGCCCTTAATTAAGACACAAGTTAATAAGTCAAAATAGAAATATTAAAGTGTAATTAATGCATTTGAATTTATTTTTTTTACTTTTCAAAGAAATAATTTATATTTTTAGATTACTTAACATGTGCCCTAGGGCACAAGTTAACATGACCGTAAGAGAAACTACACAAAAACTAAACATTTTAGAAACCCAAGTCAAAATCGACTAATAAAAAGTCTTGCTGGACTCATAAAAAGTTACATGAAAATGCTAACAAATATCCTAAGAGTGTACTTGATAAGAAATTTAAAGTGAAAATTTTATCTTGAGATTTGTGTATTACTATATTGAAGCATAAAAAAAACAATTCTTTCTACATAAAAATTAACAATTGTTTTTATTTTTAAATCTTTAACAAGTCTCTTATTTTTAAATTCTTAACAAGTACCCTTAGTTCACATGTTAGCGAGAAGACTCAAAGTTATAATTCATACTCCCTCCGTCCCAAATTATATATCACTTTTGAGAAAAAAAATTGTTTTAAATTATACATCATTTTACAATATAAATAAATCATTAATGTTATTTTCCCTATCATATCTATCACTTGTTTGCAATATCTTAACTATTTCCCTTCTTTAATTCATTTTTCCTATACCATTTATTAAAGATAATTTTATAAAACAACAATCATAATATCTTTTTCCCATACATATTAATTATATTTATTAATACGTGTGAAATATCCAAAACGTCGTATAATTTGAGACGAAGGAAATATTATTTGATGTATTGTATGTTGAGTAAAACATTTGCACAATGATTTTTCTCATTGTTTACTATCTTCATATCAATTTTGTCTTTAGTGAAATGCAACATTTTTTGGGAGAAGCAAATGAAAATTGAGAGGATTTAAATGAAAATGTTAGCCAAACCAACCAACCCATGGTTGTGTAGAAACCTTCCATAAATTCAAGAGGAAAAAAAATTAAATGAAGTGTGAAATGAGGAATAATTTAAATAGAAGTGGTGGGTTCCTGTGCAAAAGATTTAAATATAGGGCCTCAACATGAATTGGGAATCAATGGGTCAAACTTTTCGCTTTCAATGAAAGTAACAGCTGATAAACCTTTGCAGGGAGAAATGGATAAAAAAGAGATCTTCCATTAATGGGAAAAAAACCAAAACCAAAAAGTAAGAACCAAGTATAAGACATTTGGTGAACCCTTTTGGAAACCATATATAAATATGCATAAACATAGATATGGGGACACCCCAAATACAATGAGACAATTCTGGTGATTTTTTATTAGACAATTATTTACTACTTAATGAGAAACACATAAAGAATTGTGTTTTTTTTTCTTCATAGAATTGCTTTCTCGAGACACTCTTTAAAAATTTAAAATTAAGAAATAAATTATTTAAAAAGTTATACATTTCAATTTCTAATATATTGAATAGACAACTTTGTATAAAAAATTAATCATTAAAGGTCCTTAAATAATGTATCAAGTGTATTCATTCGCATTTTTATTTTTAATAAAATAAATTTTTTTTCTTATATAAAGTGACAAGTTATAAAATTCACACTAAATTGTTAAGTTTCTTGTTAGAATTTGAAGAAGATGCACTACTAAAAAACAAAAATTAGTGAGGGATATTTAGTGAGGGAAAACATGAAATCCCTCTCTAATTCCGTCACTAAATTTTGCGACCAAGAAATTTGTGAGGAATTTCATTTTTTCCGTCACTAATTTTCCTCGCTAATTTTGCTTTTTCTAGTACTGATGTCAAACCTAATAACATCGATATCGTCCGTTGATTAGACTTTGAGGACTCTAATAAAAGATAGTTGATTCAGGTTATACAATTAGAACAAACAATTAAATCTAGTGTCTAAATTATGATCTATAACTAATAGATTTATTCATTGTAAATACAAAAGATGAATTAAATAAAAAGGCATATTAGAGATAATATGATCAATAAAATAGAAGTGGTTCAAAAATTACGATGCAATATTTGTTTATAATTTAGTCTGGTAGGATAAGGAAAAGATCTAGCAGAAACAACCCTGTAACCCCATTAATTGACATAATTATGGAAAGTTTACAAAAGAGAAAATTGCATGGACCAAATTAAACCCCAACAATTTTAACTTTACAACTTTTTTACTGCCTCATTTCCTCATGAGTGAAATTAAGAAAATACAACCTCACTTTTTTATTTTCCATTATAGTATACTTTAATTTCCAGATTTGGAGAATCCATGAGAGACATAATTTCAGTGAATTTTGTTTGCAGATAAAAGATATGAGGTGAAACCAATAAAAATATCCAAAAATAATTTTACAATAATTTCATGTAAAATTGCTTTCAAATTCATAAGCTATAATTGAACCATGTTCAATTAAATATTCCAAAAAGGATTAAAAAAAAACCCTTGAAACTGCCACCAAGTAAATCCTCCAAAATTGCATGTCAGAAAGAAATTATAATCAAAGAAGGTCACGAGAAATTGATTATAAAGATAGAATTATGACAAAACCAAATAGATCCAGAAAACTCTCAAAAGAAGAACAAAAATGGTAGCAAAAAAGGACTAATTAGTAATTAGCTAGCTAGGTAGGAACAAGTGAAAATCCAAGAATTTCCAAATATCCATCAAACAATAAAAGGACCTAAAGATAACAAAGTTCCAAGAACATGAAAAGATGAACAAATTAATTAAAAAAAATTGTCTACTTGAAAATTAACACCATCACGTGAAACTTTCCAATTACCCTTTAATCAATTGAAGTTGACAAGGGGAAAGACATAAATAAAGCAACTCTTTTATATTAGAAAAACCATATAATATAACCAAAAAGAAGGGTTTACAATTGAAGAAAGTGAATTGGATTTAAGAAAGAATTGTTAATTATATATGTAAAAAAATTGTGTAGAATTAATATGGTATGATATAATATAATACCTGGAGAAGAGGATGAGAAGTATGAGAAGATAAGCAGTGGGGGCAGATGCTAAGACAACAGTGTAAGCAAAAAATGTTCTTCTCGTTCTTCCTTCTATTCTTGTGGACCCCACAATCACCAAAGAATGTTTCATCCATCAACCTCTCTAGCCATGCAGGTTTCATATTCATCACACCCATGTCCATGTCCATGTCTCCTCTTGATGATGATGATGAAATTGAGTTATATGTACTAGTTCCCATCATCATGTCTCTCACCATTTTTATTTTTTTTAATAATTATAATAAATAATTTGTAATTCTCTCTATCTTCAAACCTTACCTAGCTATTTATATATATAGCTAGCTACCCTTCTTATAGCTACTTATCTTTAATTTCAAATATTTATTATGAGTTCAGATGAGACTTGTGTTTTGCTTTTATCAAATGGTTGTTGATGTTGATCTTTTTTAATTTAAATAATTTTTTTTGGGGGTGATGAAGGATGAGTGAGAGAGAAGAGAAGTTTATGTTTATGAACCCTAGTAAAAAAAATACAAGACCTCTCTATTATTCTGGCTATTTATAGAAGAGAGGAGTGTTGGGTATAGTAAAAAATTTAATAAAAAAATATTAAATTTTTAAGGAAAAAAATTGAAAAATGTTGATGATGATGTGGTGTAGAGAGAGAGATAGGAGAGATGTATCTGTGTGGTTTTAATGGAGGGAAGACAGCCCACCAATATGTACTATCTGTGCATACTAACAATTTTTGCTCTCAGTAGTCATCTGATCATCTGAGCACTCCACTATGACACCTTCATTTATTAAGGTCTCCCACCTTCACATTTGACCAAATGTCCTTCACCCCCCCTTCTATTTTTACAAACTATAAATATACAGTATGTTTTGTTTTCTCTCTTTTGTAGTATTTGGGTAAATGTTTCCCATTTTAGTTTATCAACTACTTAGTACTAACATCTTATGACATTGTTATGTTTTTGCTTTCAATTTTGAGATATTATTTGTGTAATTTAAGTACAATAATCTCATATCTTTTCTAAGATATTGATCCTTGTAGAATTTTGATTTAATTGCACTTTTGAGTATTTGATCTGAATTATACTAGAATTATATAAGTTTATTTGCATTTTGATCTCTTTGTTAATAAAAATGTAGTTTTGGTTATACAATTTTTTTGGGTATATGGAATGCGGTTTTGGTTCAAATTCAAGACCGACTGATTTATAGAAATTATGGTGATAAGAGAGACAAATTAATGAACCACCGTCACTTTACATGTGCAGTAAAATTTTAGTTCAGAACACTTATAATTTATTTTTTTTGACAACACTTATAAAATTTTAAAAAGGTTAATACTATACAATTAACATGTGATCTTATATATTTTAAAAAAAACACGTGATCTTATATATATAATTGTTTTTGTTTGAGAATTAGACATCTCCATCTGATTGATTGAACACGAAAAATTGTTGGTGCTTTGCATAAGCTTGGGACAGTGTACATTTGACAACATTCATAAATGGCAACTCTAAATATGATTTTGTTTGGTTTTACGAGTACAAAAATTGATTTTGATTGAATTGATCATGAGTAAAAGTGAATTGAACAAAAATTGATATATATTTAATTATATTAAAGTAAAAATGATTCTTATCAATTCATGTTTTTTTAGATAATTATGATCAAAATTAATTTTGAATATCAAATGGATATTAATATGTGTATTAATAAATATGCACAACTCATGCAATAAATAGTAATAGCATAAAATGATTGTTTATAGATTATTTTTTTAGGAAGTATTTGTTTATAGATAAAAACATTAATTCACGTGTAAAAAAAGTGTTCATCGATTTTCTTGGAATACTAGCTTCAACTTCAACTTGTACATTTGAGGCTTGAATTCATTTATCACAATGAAAACCAACCATTATAATTTTACACCAAATCACATTGGATTGTCCTAAGCTTACAAATATATGGGATAAACGTGTTTCCAAACGAGCTTATCTCAGTTGCTAATAATAATGCATAACATATGCAAGATTTAGGGTTCGAACCCCGACCACCACAAAAAAAAAAAATAGTGCGAAGAATGGTAATGAAACTATGATTTTCCCACAATCAAGTTGAATGGGTGTTGGTCTCTTCCTTTGGGGTGAGTTTTTCCAGCTCCATTGTGCAAAATCGACCAACAAGATTGGTAAAGTGAAGGTCATAGAAGGTGAGGTTGTTAGAAGAATTTAGATTGTGTACACTGTGATTATATGCATTCTATTGCATTTGAATTGTTTGATCTAGATCAGATGGTTGAGATGTGATTAACTAAGAAAAGTTGTGAGATTTTGACTTGATAGCTCCCTTTTTAAACTCAAAAAGGTCATAATATAAACTAATTAACCCATATTATTATTATTATTATTATTATTATTATTATTATTATTATTGAAATATACCACCAATTGATTGTTGAACATTTGCTTGATTACAAGTTGCTGAATTTGGAGTTAAAAGCATTCTTAATTACACAATATAAGGAGGGGTTAAACACGTTTTTTATTACTATAAATATTTCAATTTTTATTTTAGTCCCCTAACTTTTTTTCCAACTTTAAGTCCCCAAAAGATTTCATCCACATTGTTGGTCAATGCTTTAAAGTCGTATCATATGCATCTTTCAAATTTTTAAATGATTTTTTGCAAGAGTGTTTAGAATATTATAAGAATATCTCTTAAACCCTAATAATTTTTCTTCTAAAAAAAATGAATTTAATATAAAATTTTAAGAGTCAAAGACACAAAAGCTTCATATTAATTAATCCCTTATTAAAAAAATTAAACTTTTGCAAGAGAGAATTAAACTTTTAATTTTTGAATTGACTTAAAAAAGCGATGGTATAAAGTGAATGTCATGGAAGGTGAGGTTATTTGAAGAATTTAAATTGTGTGCACTGTGATTATATACAATAAGTTACATTTGAATTGTTTGATCCAGATCAGATGGTTGAGATGTGATTGACTGGGTAAAGTTATAGGGTTGTGACTTAATAGATCCCTCAATAAGTGTATGTGTGAATTTTCTTAAGTGTATGTGTTTCTTATGTGTGAATTCTACTGTCTAAATACGACATTGTTTTGTTTTGTTTTAGCAACGTTGAATTTATATTGTTTTTATTATTTTTTTTGAAAAAATATTGTTTTTAATATATACTACCCAAGGTAATCAGAACCAGACCAAACATTAAACCGGTGAAAGCAAGTGTTTAAGGTTTTGAGGTTCAACCGGTGTTCAACCAGATTTAATTAAATAATACTTTTTTTATTTTATTATAATATTCTAGTAAAAAAATATAGACTAGTATATCTAAAAAAAATATATATACTAGTAAAAATAATTAACCAAAAAAGTATATAGAAAAATAACAAAGTTTTTTTAGGAGAGAAAAATAACAAAGTTCACCCAACATCAAGGTATATAACAACTGGCAAATGCCGAAATTGCAAGGCCGGACGTCGTGACACGGGTTCGAACCTAGGACATCACAGTTGTGTGTGAGTATATTTTCAGTGGATTATCACTTCATCCAAGACCAACAAAAAAAAAACTAAGTTTCTTTGTTTTTTTTTTAAGAAAAATTCTTAATGGGCTCCTTTTATAAGCCGAGTCTATTATTTAAACCCCAGATTATACTTCTAAAAAAACCCTAAATTATAAGACTATTCTCGCGCGCCCTATTTTTTTTCTCTTCCAAAAGACCCTTGATTCAGATTATATAATTCGAACCAATTTTGGATTATATAATCTGAAACTTTCCGACCCTGTTGGAGTCTGAAGCACCCTGAAGGATCTTGATGCTGAAGTGCATAGGATATATTCGAATTATATAATCCAAAACAATTTTAGTCAGTTTTGGATTATAAAATCCGAAATGTGTCAAACACCCCATAAACTGTCAAACTTTGGAGGGAAAAAGAGACATTTCAGATGATATAATCCAAAATATGTGAAAACATTTCAGATTATATAATCTGAATTGTATCAGCGCAGAGACAGACAAGGTCTATTTTGGATGAAACATGCATTTGACACTTAAAATTGCTTCTATACAACATAAACATGCATTCGTGATATAAACATGGTATAAACGAGAAGAAACAACAGAACACAATTTTCACAACATTAAATTTAAAGCGAAAATTATCCAATTGTTACAAAACAACATAAAAAGTTCAAACATAAAAATCAACAACATATCCAAATGTTGCATCAACCACATAAAATCAACACAACATCATAAAATCAACCCCTGCCACCCTGTTACCCTCAACATCACGCCTACAACGATAACTCGCCCTCCATGAACCTCTCCCAAGATTCCTTCCAAATGAACCCATGCTGGAGGCCCTTGCGCCACCACACTACTGGACATGAAAACAGAGACATGCTCTCTGATACGACCTAACCTTCCACCCAGATCAAAGTACCTTTACTCTCCGTCCTGCTCATTAACAATATCATCAAGGGCCTCCTGCTCTGGTGGCCTCGGGACCTAAACATCCTCGTCTGGAAGAATCATGCGTGGATGTGAGATGAGATAAAACCATCTGATGTATCTCGGCTCCGCCTCCACACTCTGAATAGCAGAGAGCTTCAACTATTGATCTGCCAGCACATGATCAAGATAGTGCGCATAGCGGTTGCTGATCTCACCTAAGGTCATCTGAATAAGTGAACTCTCACATGGATGTCTGGGATGGTCTGCATGTGGCCAAACTGGAGAAGCACCCGCTTCGACAGATATCTCACCTTGCAGGTACCGTATCTGAGCCATCCAGAGTAAAGGCTGACCTCCACGAATGAACATGCATGACGGTGCTCAACATATGGGGCCATGCTAACACTCGCCAGATCCAGCTGATCCAGATGCTCTCTGTATTCGTCTGATGTAGACGTACCCCTGGATGGTAGATACATCATGGCACGTGGATGCTGAAGTTCTTGATATCCACCCCATAAATCCTTGTTACCAATACCCCTGAAGTGCTTAAACACCCAAGCCTGCAACAAAGACAACCACATATAAATATAAAACAATCAAGACATACAGATGAATAAACAAACATACTTATTTATTTATACCTGTAACAAAGAAGTTTATCCTGACAGATGTCTGGTCTTGTAATGGGAGGCATTGTTAAGCTCCATGTACATATGTGAAAGTGAAGCAACTCCTAATGCATAACCAGCGACAAGCTCCAGGTCTCTGAAGTACTTCAAATAAGCAACATCCACATAGTAGGCGCTCTTGTCAGTGAAGAACGTGATACCCACCAAGTAGAGCAAATATATATGGACGGCCTGCTCCCGCAACTACTGCATCGCAACCTTATAATCTTCATTGAAGACCTTCTGCTGCTCCAAAAGACGCTCTTTGAAAATTTTCTTCAAGTAGTTAAGTCATGCATGTCCACCTTTTGTATCAGTCACCTCATTCCATGCGTCCCCCGCATCAGCCCCCAAATGGTCCACCATCATCTGAACAACCTCGGCCTTTGTCATACTCTCATGGACAAAAGCATACCATTAATTGGGAGATGCAGCAAACATGACACATCATCGAGTATCACAATCATCTCCCCAAATGGAAGATGGAAGCTCGATGTCTCCGTGTGCCACCTCTTCGCAAATGCAAAACACAGCATGTGGTCAATCTGGTTGTAACTGGTATCCTACAGCCACTGAATACCGTGTCTCTCAGACCATCACGCCACCACCGTGCTACCATCATAGTCATGTTTTGGTCATCATGTATCGCCTCTATTTTTTTTCCATTGTTTACACATTTTAAATTGCTACGCCCCTGCAAAAATTAAAAACAAAAAATTAACATCAGTTTCACAATAATCCGAATAATACATGACAAAAATTAACAACAGTTTCACAATCATTAAAGTTGCACATAATAGGTGTAGTGTTTTACCACTCCATCATCCACCATCCTGGCCATGTGAACATGGTACTTCGTCGGCACAGTCAAGTCGTGTGGGCCACCATGATAGTCTTCAAGCTCCTCTAGCTCTGGCTCCGGCACACGTTGTTGCTGCTGTTGTTCATCATCATCCACTTGTTGGTCTAAGCCTAAGAGGCCAATAATTTATGTTAAACTTGTGTTATGTATCATGTCTTTTATTACTAAATAATATATGACATTCTTTATTATAATTCTTGTATGATTAATAAAGTCCCTAGAATAGATGGTTCGTGTAATGGAATATTAAGTGTGATTTAATCATGAGATTACATTACCATAAAGAATGATATTCTAAAATGTATCTGTAGTCAAGATTTAATATAAATTGGGATAATAATAAAGCGTGAAGACTATTATGTATGTAGATTGATGACTGCATCTCATGGGTCATTGATATGAGATATTAAGTTTATACATAGGTATAAATATTAGGAGTAATATTTATACTGGATTAACCCACTGTGAGAAAACTACATAGTATGTTATGAAAGTGTCATAAGATATTCTCACAGTGATAATGTTGTATACCACTCTTAGACTTGAAACCACTATGATCCCTAGATGTGGACTCAGATGCTTTATTGCCATTCAAACATTGTCTGTAATAGGATGACCATAACGCTGGTTAATGGGTATTTGACGAATCATGCTGAGGGACATGAGTGTCCTAGATGAGATTTCTCCCTCCTTCATAACAGGAGATATATCTTTTGGCTTCTTGATGAAATATGACTGTAAAATTGCATGACCATGGCGAACTAAGTCCATATGAGATATTGGACTTATTCGTTATTTAGTATATTTAGAGATAAAGAAATACAAATATTGATCTATACAAAAGTGACAAAATCTATGCGTTGGGATCAATATTGATATGAGGACAAATGAGTAATTGTGCACATGAACATTATCATGGAAAATGTTTCGTTAGATCACTTGACATTCTTGTCACTTTGGTAGCGGTGATGTGTTGCTAGATAACGCTCACTGTTTATAATATTGAATATAAGATTTAATATTATTGCCAACGTGCCAAGAACATATAGGGCCACACACAAAAGAACGGTCAAAAGGAGAAATATAAGTAAGACTTATAAGATGGGTGTGTTTAGCAAATAACACTAATTAGTTAACATATGGCTAAATGTGTTAATGGGCTTACGGTAGCCCAATAGCGAGTTCTTACTTGCAGAACACACTAGGAGTTCTATAAATAGAACCCTTATGCTAAAGTCAAAGGTTGCATATTTTTAGAAACCTTAATTCTCTCAAACCTCTAATCGTTTGGCTAGCATCAAGAACCAGAGAAGCACCGTTCGTGTGGACGAGTAGAGGCTCTGCTTTTTGCTTTGCTGTGATCAAGATCCTTTTTCTGCACTTTGAGTGGTAACATGCTAATCACTGGTCATATCAAATTCGTAATGATCCAATGAAAGGAAATAATTTTTTTTTATTCCGCTGCCTATTTATGTAATCGATTTCCCTTCACCACCTCCTTCTGAGCCTCAACATCATCCTTCATCTGATGCTCGTTCTCCATCTTCATTTGAGGTTGAGGTTTGTATTGTGGCTCAGGATGGTTCCCTTGAGCTGTACCCTCCCCATCAACACCAGCACGGCGTGCCCTTGCCCTACCACCCCCACGCCTGAGAACTTTACCCTCCATATGCAACCTCTCCAAACGCTCTCTCCTAACATAGTCATACATTGCTTCTCCATCACCCTTGGTGCACTCAACAGGTTCCATACATGTAACATGCATAAAAGGGTAACACACAATCAACATAAAATACACAAAACATAAAGGAAAAGAAAACTACGGGTAAAGTTCAAATTTTAAAATCCAAGCAATAACAGTCCAGTTTGGATTTTAAAATCCGAACTGGTTTAGTTCACAGGAAAAAAAACGAACAAATTGTCTTGTATGCATTGGGAATCAGGCATAACCTTCACTTTGTTGTGTGATGAACCTTCAAAAGCGATGATTTTGAGCATAAAAAACTCTAAGATTGGACCAATTTGTGGGTTTCGGATTTTGGGATAAGAGGGAGAGAGAAAGTAAAAAGTGAAAAGTAAAACTGTAAAATGGGAGGAGGGGCTGATGTTTGCTTTATATATCGAATTGGTTCGGATTATATAATCCAAACTGGATTTCGGATTATATAATCAAATGGTATTTTTTGAATTAAAATAGGGTGGATGAGAACCTTATAGGGTGGAAAAAGTAGTAGTCAAATTATAATGGATGAGTACCGACTGTCTTCAATTTTTGATTTCTTTCTCAATGTCATCTTTGCAGCATCCATTATCCTTTCTTCTACTCCAATTTTTTTTCTTCATTCTCATGCATCTTCATTGGTGCTTCCATGGAAATTTCAACGAAATGAATCAAGCTCCCTTCTTTTTCCTCCTGATTCTCTCTTTTTCTTTTGCAATTTTCTTTCTTCCCTATATATGTTCTGCAATTTCGTTGTTTCTAATTCAACATGTATATTTTCCGAATTTTAATCTTGAAGTAATTGAAACAAAAGGGGATTTAAAGGCTTATTATTTGTGGTATTGGCTTGGGATCTGGGAGTGCGCTCCTCCTCGAGGTCGCAAGTTCGATTCTCCGTGATGTCAATTTAAGTGGGCTAATTTAGCTTATTAAAAACAAGAAGGCTTATTATTTATTGCACAAATCTTTAAAGGCTTAATTGCAGTTTTGACCCCCTCAATATCACTAACTTGCGATTTTGGCCCCTTATAAAAAAAACAATAACAAATCAACCCCTTAAGTTTACCTCCTTTTGGCCCCTTGGTCTGATTTTGACCAAGGAAACTTACACGTGGCACCTCACTTAGGTGAGTAGGATGCCACATGTATAATTTTTTTTTAAATTCAAAATAAGTTAAAATACCACATAATCATTTCTAAAATTAAATAAAGAAATAAAATTATGAATGAAAAAACTCAAGGAATTCCAGCAACAATATTCATTAGTTTTCCTAAGTTTACCCCAACAATAACTTCTCAAAATTCCAGCAACAAATTTATTCATTCATTTCATTCCAGCAACAATAATTTCCCTAATTTTTCCAAATCAGTATCTTTTTTGCTTTGCTTGCTTGCTTCACACTCACATTTCTTCTTCTTCTCAAACTAAAGAGGGACACGAGTGCTCAATACAATTCCACTCCACCAACTACCAATCCCTTAAACCCGTACTTATACCCATACTCACCTCTCACACTCTTCACCACTCCTGCCGAATTGAGTTCAGACCATCCCAACCCTTCAAAGGAGCCAGACAGTCGTCCTAATCGAAACCCTAACTGCCTTAGGTGTTGAAGTCCTTTGATGTTCTTGCAACATTTTCTCAACTCAAGACCATGTTGCCGCCACCGCTAGTAACAACACCGTCGTCTTCTCTCGGAAGGGTGAGACTCTTCAAGAGTACTGGTGGTGTACTGAACGTGCTCTTGATTGGGGTCCAGATGTTGGTCCTGATTTGATTGTTGATGAAGGTGATGCTACGTTGTTGGTAGTCCTGATTTGAGTTCCAGATGAAACTGGTGTAGGGTGGCGAGAGAGGAAAGAGAAAAAGAAAGAGCATAGATATTTTGATTTTTTATTTCTTTTTATTTTTTAATTTTTTAATTTTATTATTTTATTATTTTCCAGCATGGAATAAACATTTAAATAATTGATACATTAACACATGTGGACCCTCACTTAAGTGATATGGGTACCATATATGCATTGATCCAATCAAAATTGGTCTGGGGGGCCAAAAGTGCAAAAACGGTAAACTTTTGGGACTGATTTGTTATTGCTTTTTTATGGGGGCCAAAATTGCAAGTTTGTGATATTTAGAGGGCCAAAACTGCAATTAAGCCATCTTTAAACAAAAATTCGTGTAAATCAGGAACATATAGAAATAGATTGGAGCAAAGACGGCCTGGCATGCAAAACCGTATGAACCGTTGGTTTTGACCAGTTTTCCAGTTTTTTATGTCATTGGTTTTTAGGGCTTACCAGACGAGATAATGGTCCAGTTCCCAATTGAATCGGTTGAACCGGCCGATCCGATTTTAATTACCTTGATACTACGAATTTAAATGGGTGCATATCTTTTTTAGTCATAATAAAAAAAACAATAATAATTAATATCTTTAAATACATAATAAAGTGTTCCGAGGCATGAATATTATTATAACTAGCGAAAAGACGGGCACTCACGTGCCCGTCTTTCCAGTTTTTGTAGTGCACTAACGTTTGAAAATTATTAACGGTTTTTTTTTATGAAATTTTGATTTGGATGAAAACTAAAAATATAAACGTTTGTTGCTTTGAAGTTATAACAAACCAAACTAATCATGATTATTTATTTCAATAACACCAACAATATAGCAAAAAAATATGATCTAAATTGTTTTTTTTAATGACACCAACAACAATATTTATTATAGAAAAAGTTGTTTAAGGGTATAATTGGAATAATGAAAAAGTAAGTATAAATATATTCATCTAGTTTGTTACACTTTTTAAATGATAAAAGAAAAAACCCAGTCATATATATATATTCATATCATGTTTGTTACATTTTTTTAATATTTAAATTTATTCATTTTTCTTTACCAAAGCAAAGTTAACTATTACCATTAATCAACCAATGTTCAATATAAGAAGGATATGAATCAAAAATACGGTGGCTAGCTCAAGAACAGGTCGCCTTATCTAAACTATGAGCAACTATGTTCGCTTGTCTCCTAACAAACTTTACTTTGAAGTTGGAATGTAAAGATAACTGATAAATAATATTGGAAACAATAACTTAGAATTTTGAATCACCATGACCCGGAGACGATAGAGTTTGCACAAGAGTAGATGAGTCGGACTTGAAGACAACTCGGTTCCATCTGTTGGCAACAACAAGGTGAAGGGCCTCGAGTAAGGCTACTACCTCCCCCTCCAATATTATTTGTCCATTGTTAGTTCATTACATATGTTATTTGTATTTAAAATTGAAGGTATTTTTGGAAAGAAAAAGTCAGTCAAAAATTGATGAAAGGGGTTGTTTTCTTTATATATAGTATATGTTATTTTAATTTTGCCACATTTGTAGGCATGTTGTTGTTTTATATTATTACTTTAATAGTTATAAGTTTTTTTGTTAATTCATCCTTTTTAACTTTAACAACATTGAATTTGTGTTGTTTTCAATATATTATACCAAATTGAATGAATGCATGTATTTTTTAAGTCTAAATAATAATAATGAAGTTATTAATGTGTGAGTTTATATTAAAAAAAAATTAAAATTAAATGAGTCAATTATCTTTCTCAATTTCAAATGAGATGATGTTGATTACACATTTATAATTTTTGTATACAAGAAGAAAATTACAAAATTTTTATGAAATGAAACGCAAAGTGTTGCATCCCATTACGTTAGAGCAGATGAATGCATTAAGCTCAAGGTGGGGGTGGGGGAGGATCAAGAATGAGTAAATGAGTTAAATTCATAATAAATGTGACTCACATGCACTTATAGAATTTTATCATGATTCAGAGAGATGAACAACCAAATAAAATGATAAACTAAACCAGTTAATGTGATCGGATTCTACTGATCACTCATCATCTTCATTATTTACTCACACAAGTGATGCATAAGAAGCCCCAAGGAAAACAATTAATGTAATGGTTGAGTTATAATACTAAAAAACATAAAATAAGGTGAGTACATAATAAAGGCTAAATTGTACTTTTTGCACCCTAAATTTCAAAATGTTGCGATTTTGGTCCCCTATTTTAAAAAATGGCAAAACTGACCCCCCATGTTCAGGGAAATATGCTCTTTTGACCCCTTATCTTCTCAAAAAGTTGCGATTAAGGCCACTGTTTTGGGACACGTGGCGTCTTCTCAGCAATTTTGGGACGAAAGGGGCCAAAACTGCCATTTTTTTAATAGGGGGTCAAAATCGCAACATTCTCAAACTTAGGGGGCGAAAAGTGCAGTTTAACCTATAATAAATCAAATGCACTAACAAGTTTATTCAACAACATAATTATCATAAACACATAAACATTTATTATATTACCATTATGCATGAAAATATGATATGCAACTTAGTTATCAACTACTTCATAGTTTGATCCAAATGACATCGAATTTATACAAGTAGAGAATCCACCTTGTAATCCATGAATAAAAGTGACTTGCTGGTGTAACACCCCAAATTCTTGTAGAGTTTCACAGATTAATTCATGATGATTCAAGTCAAGAGAATCAAAACTTTTTTCTGTGAGACAGTTCTTCCGTAACCAATGAAGAAGATTGAAATGTCGATTAGGTTGTGTTTTTGTGTAGGATAAATAAAAATGTCAAATTTTACATTTTTGTTCGGGCTTGCTACTGCTTAATCTCTAATTAGTAACATAACTTGTTGATTTTAGGTATTCAGGTAACTTAAGATTAAAACTATTCTTAGATATGATATATATGTTATGATTAAATATTTTGATTATGTTTTGATGATAGAAGTGTATATGTTTGTTGAAACATATGTTTTTATATCCCTTGTATTACTATATTTGATTGACATAAGCTTACTGTTTAGTTGTTTTGACACTTGGATGCTTGAAATGTTACTATATGTTCTATTGTTGTTGTTACTAATTGAACGTGTTGACTATGTTTACCTTAACATTGTGATAAAATTGTTATTTATTAATTTTGAAAATTAATATGATTATGTGAAATGTGAATGTGTTGTGTTAAAATATGATTTATGACTACGTTTGACTCATGTATGTGATGCTTCAAAAATAAAAAATGTTATAGGACAACAAGTGGAGAAAAGCAAGAGTAAGCATTTGTGACCAAGTGATTTTTTTTTTGTTGCCATTTTAGAGTGAGGGTTTGGTAACTCGTATTGGGGGGACATGATAGAAAGTTCCAATAGTGGAGGTCATTATTTTTGAATCTACGAATAATATGGTAGACCTTAGGGGACCTCAAAGGGAATTCCTAAGTGGCTTGGGGAGATCCTCTAATATAGGGGCAACTGTGTATCCCTCATTTAACCTAACTAATCACTTATATTAAGTCTTATGTGTAGGCGAAAGGGTTTATGAAGAATTGAGTGGTCGTCTATCTCTCGGTGTTGTGGTTTCATGTCTCATCATGAAGTGTTTCAGAGTAGTTTGAAATTATATTTCATAAGAAGTCACATATGAAAGGATGCATGTCATAGTTTTGCATAAACATGGGTAATGTTAATGTTACTATGAAGGTTATTGTACAATGGTATAGGTGTTATACGAAAAAATTTAGGATTTAAGTTGTCGCAATAAAGGTGATTGAGTTCTCAAAGGGAACACCCTAATTCTACCCAACCTTTATGTAAGTCTTTTCTACTAAAATATCTCAACTTCTCCTTGACCATTAAACTTTGATGTTATCATGGTAAAACTCTGCAATATATCATACTTAGATGAATATATGCATATATCTATAAGATACAACATTTATCAACATGAAATATTAGTATTTAATATAACTAAGACATATCTACAATTAAGTATATTACAATAGATTAACATTATCATTTTCAATTGATCCTAATAATTAACTCTAATCAATTACGACATATAATCATTTTCAATTGATCCTAATAATTAACTCTAATCAATTACGACATATAATTAGATAAAAAAATTAAGCTAATTTTACTAATATAATTATCATCTACCTACTTGATTATTCTTTCTACTAATTGATTATCTAATCAATCCAATCTATTATTCTTTATCCATCCAAATCGATCGTTTAGTCAAACTAACTAATTATCTAATTAACTTAGCCAATTATCAACCATTAATTTTTCAGATATCAACACTTAATCCAAATTTGTGTTTTGATTAAACTATATTAGGTTATATGATGACGGAGCATCATATGACATTTTTGGATATGTTTTTAGTACTTTTATTTTCATTTGAAGACAAATAAGATGAGAGCTAGAGGAGTTGTCAATGGTTTGAGAAATATATTGTATTGTTTTCACCCGAGTTATTATAATTCAATTTTATACTAGATCATGCAAATCGACTAATCAAGACTTTACGTGAAGGATCAAGTATATGAAATTGAAGACCAATGGTTCCTAGAAGGTTTTTGAAGACAATACAAAGTGAAGAAAATTCATTTCAAGTTCCTAGTAATTTCCAGATGGAAGAACGATAAAAAAACGGGACAAAAACGCAAAAAAAATCGAACAGGAGAGGTTGTCATAGATGCCCTTGCACTTGGTAGATGTGCCACTGCACCTAGGTCTATGCACCCAACTGCGGCCAGAAGTGGCAGTTTGCTTGTTTTTTAAGTTGGATTAGTGCAAAAAGCTCGGTTTTCTACTCTTAAACCGTAAGTAATCACTTGCTATAAATAGAGATCATTGCACACATTATTATTCATTCAGAAAGCTAGATGTTCAAGTCAAGGGTCAAGCATCAGAGTTTCAAGGCAGGGTCTCTATCCTCCTCTTGTTCTGTCCAGGGTATGTTTTTCTAATGTTTTGTTATGATGTATGTTGTCATGAACAACTAACCCTCTTTGATTAGTATTTGAAGATGAACCCCTTCTTGTTTGTTGGATTCAGTTAACAAAGTTTATATTCAGTTATGATTTTTCTTATGTCCGATTTAATTCATCCTTGCTTGTTCTTAAAGCTTTTTCAACTGAGAATTTGTATTGGTAATCTTGAAAATTGATCTATATGGAATTAGTAGGATTGACAACCCAAATTTATTTAGTTCACGGAAGTTCCAATTGCCTGTTTATCATTTATAGTTAATGAACTTAGGTATGATACTTCATAATTTTGAAATCTTCTTTCCGGTAACGTTGTAATTATAACCAAGTTAAATTATAACTATGTCATCTTGCCGCACATGTCGTCGTCAGGGTTGATAAGGATTTCTAAATTTACTTTCTTACATCTTGAGTGGACACCAAATAACTAATTATTTTATGAGTTAATTCCAACAAAGACGAATGAGGGATTCAAGGATTCCCTAATCCCCGTTAATAATATGAATCACAAACCTAATCTTGCATTTGTCAGGGCAATTAAACCGTGTAATTCTATTGATATCTCTTTTTAATTTCACTCTTTTGAATAAGTTTTTTTAATTGCTAAGTTGAACGACAATTCATATGGAGAACAATAAACTTACCACTTTATCACTTGTTACGATTTGGATATATATATATATATATATATATATATATATATATATATATATATATATAGAGAGAGAGAGAGAGAGAGAGTCAAATTAAATTATCAAATAGTAGAAAAACAATAAGGCCATTTTAATAACATCCTATTGTAACGGGAAGAAAAAAACATAAAATTAAGAATATCATGTGAACCACTTAAGAGTATCATATAGTATATATTTTTGCGGTTTTCATTTCTTAATTTGTTTCAACAGTTTTCTCTCTCCTAATTTGTTTAGTCGGTTTTCTCTCTATATATATATTTGTAATTTACATTCCATTGATAACTTTGTTCTATGTGTGCAACAAACATAAGTAAAAATTTTATTAAAAAAAAGGTAAATTTCTAAAAAAATAAATAAATACACATTGTTCATTTTTTTCCAATGCCAAAAGCCAACCTTTTCTATGTGCAGATATCAACTCGTTTTCTATAAGCCTCATTTTTTCTTCTTCTTAATCTTATGCCAACCTTTTCTTTAAGCCTTGTTTCTTCTTCTTCTTCTTCTTTGTAATTTTATGCTATTTTTTTCGTTACAATCTGATGCTATTAAAATGGTCTTATTGTTTTTCTACTATTTGAAAATTTAAAGCAAAATATTGAACGAAAGCAATTTTAAAAAATAATTTGAGGACATGGTAAGTCAACTGCAAAATATTGAGGACATGGAATTCGTAACAACAACGTATCTTCTCATTATGATAAGAGAGAGAATCCGGCGGAACAAATTAGGAAATGAAAATCACAATAAATATGATACATGATACCGTTAGGTGTTCAAATATTAGTCTTTAGATCAAATGAAATAAACGGTTAAAATTTGGTGTCAACGAATTCGTTGACACTTGATGTCAACGGATCATGACTCTCTCACACACATATATTTATATAGTACATCATTTATTATGATCTAATTGATTACAAAAATCTAATTGATCCTACTAAATTAAAAAAAAAAATATCTAATTGATCCTACTGAAATTTTAAACGGGGTATTTCTTGTCCAACCGACTATGTCACTAGCCAGCTCAAAAGATGGTTAAATCTTTCAAGGAACAACGATGATGCTTCATCTTATGATGTTTTTAGCTATGTTTATAAGTCTTATTATATGAATTTGAATACATTATAGAGGTATCTGCGGGTTTATACAAATATCCATGGATAACATTTATAAAATTAAAATAAAAAATTTGTTTAATTTCTTTTTACTAAATTTAGAAACAAAGGTTGGATGGAAACTAGTATGTTAGTCAAGTCTATAAATGGGACGAGATGATGATATGAGCAACCTCTTCCAAAAGTATGTTTTTCCTGAAAAATATGTAAAGAATTAAATTTTATTTTCTTTCGTTACTTGAGGAGAAGAAACAATTTAAGTTTGGGGTTGTGATGATAGGTCATCTTACGTTATTCTTAGGATCTTTTTCAGTCATTTTTTATTTAGTTTAAATCCAAAATAGAGGAGTATTGGAACAATTGCCTATGGTTTTCGGGACATTTTGTAATGTTTTCTATTTGAGTCATGTGATTCTAGTTTTTCCTGACACATATCAATTTTAGGGTGTTTTGATGTAATTCAAGAAGAAATCATGCAAATCGGCAGAGCAAAACATTTGAAGACTTGTGAAGATCTTGGGAAGACCATGAATGAAGATTAAAGAGGCCTCATAAGACGTTACAAAGGGAGGAATTCTGTTCCCTAGTCTCAAGACATCTTATCTTGAAGAAACAGGTGATTACGTACAGTAAAATGCACTGATGTGCGCTGAGCATGGTGCCATACGCCATAGGCATGCACCATGCACCCTGAGCATTTCTCATGCACCTGAGGCATGATTTTTACACATATGTGCTGCAACCATGCGCCCCGGGCATGCTGGGAGCGGGTCAAAATTGCTTAATCCACTTTTTAGTGGAAAAACCTTGGTTTTCTAGCCCAAACTCAGGTGAAAACTTGCCTATAAATACCAATTCTCTCATTTTAAATGAAGCAGATCAAGAGGAAGGCAAACACTAGAAGATTCAAGGGAGGAGTCTCTCCTCACTCTAAGTCTCTAGGGTATGTTTTATTTCTTTTGTATTTTTCCTTTAGTTACCATGAGTGAATAAACCCTATTAAGGTATGGTTCTAAGATGAACCTCTATTTTATTTGTTGAACTATTTAATTTAAGTTCTTTATTCATTTATTTTATTAATACTATTTAATTTTACTTTAGGGTAAGACTTTGTTTCTTATGAAGTGAACCAACCCTAAGATAATAGTACTTTGGTGCAAACTTATCCAAATCAGGAAATAACTAATAACATACAATGTAATTAGGGAAAAATAGTAACTCATGGATTTAAATCAACATAGTAACTTTATTCTTCTTACAATCTTCGGGCATCAGTAAGGTAGACGAGATAGAACTGCTCGTTTGTAGAACTACTGAAAGGGAGAATATGTCGATGTCCTTTTAAGATTCAATAGATAAGGTAACCTTTAGGATATAGAAAATTTAGGATCCCTAATATCCTTCATTGTTTCAAATACCTCCGAGAGAGTGAGAACCCACACGCACCTCTACGCGTGAAAGTGTATCTCCCTACATGATTGACGACCCTAAACACTAACCCGTGTAGAAACTCTAGTGTAAGGTTGCAACTCGACATATGGATTGGAATAAAACCATACTTTTAAGAGAGTAAGGGAGGAGTCTCTCTCCTCACTCAGGGTTTATCCAGGGTATATTTTATTTCTGTTGTAATTTGTTTTTAGTTACCATGGGTAACTGAACCTCTATTTTGTTTGTCGGATAATTATTTAATTTAAAATCTTTTATTCAGTTATTTTCTGTTCGCTACTTAGTTTTACTGTAGTGCGTAAGATTTGTCTCCTCTGAAGCATAACCCTGATTTAAGCACTTAGGTAGCGAAACAAATCAAAAGCGAGTGTACTCTAGTAGTAAGTACTTAGGGCGGTGACATACCTAATTTTGATGAACATATACTGAAATCAGGTAGTAACAAGTTAGTAATTAAGGAAACATATGACTTCACGACTTAAATCAGCCTAGTAACTCAATTCTTTTTTCACCTTGGTAAGGTAGACGCTGATAGGGCTGCCTGTTTGTAGAACTACCAAGGGGGAGAGTTTGCTATGTACTTCTAAGATTCATAGATGAGGGAACATTTAGGAACACTGAAAGTCATGTCTTTGGAAATTTAGGAACTCTAATTTAAGTTTATGTTTCAATTACCCCTAAGAGAGTAAGACCCCCACCAACTGTCACGTGTATCAATAGGTGCAACTCCACAGGCGGAGGAATAAATCTATATCTCTCAGCTATCAACAGGTACAATTATTTTAGGATCAAATTATATACTAGTATTAATTATTTAATGTTGGTCAATATTTCATCAAAAAAAGTTACATTGTACCCAAAAAAATGTTGGTCAACATGATAGGATTCTAGACTTTGTTTATTTGACCAAGAATTTGATTTAAAATTATTTTTTTTACCAATGGATTTGATTTAGATTTAGAATATAAAATATATGTGAATTATGACTGAATGATTTATTTTAAATTTTCTCCCTTTCCTACATAAATAGTTAGCCAGTTCTAACATTACCTCATACCAAATCCAATAATTTGTAATCATCATCCAATAATAAGATGAAGATTACTCATATACTTTTCCTATTCATTGTTTTCTCATTCACTGTTTCGTATGGTTCTAGCAATGATTTTTGTGTTGCGGATTTAAAGGCTCCAAACACCCCTTCAGGCTATGCCTGCAAACCACTTGCAAGCGTCACATCAGATGATTTTAGCTTTCATGGGCTCGTAGCTGGAAACACCAACAACTCTTTCAAAATTGGAGTCGCCACTGCAACTGTCACCAATTTTCCAGCCCTTAATGGACTTGGAATCTCTGCGTTGCGGATAGACCTAGACCAAGGCGGGTTAGCTCCAATGCATACTCATC
>Ga0315914_1002640_pt1 | contig 27447 bp, 13 predicted proteins | sample MpolenodulesMG_FD_203920 | JGI IMG/M metagenome (GOLD analysis project Ga0315914, IMG submission 203920) | Medicago polymorpha root nodule microbial communities from Los Angeles, California, United States - elongated nodules | ecosystem: Host-associated > Plants > Roots > Nodule | place: USA...
GTCCTCAACATCCAAGGATCTCTATAAATACACTCTCTCCGGTTTTCAGCTTCAATACCAGCAAAACACACAAACATACCAAAGAAAACCATGCAAATTTTTGTCATTAAGCTGAGGATCTTTCTCATGCGGTCGCAAATAGATAGCTCTCTATTTGAGTGCGTGATGAAGATCTTCAACATGTTGTCAAAAATACAAACAAACACATCAAAGAGACCATGCAAATTTTTGTCATTGTGCTGAGGATCTTTGTCATGCTGCCGCAAAATAGATTGCTCTTTATGTGCCAGCATGGTGAAGATCCTCAACATGCTTTCAAAAATATATAGATACTCCTTGTTACCTCCTTTATAGATAGATAACTCAAAAATATCAAGAGTTTGCTATGAGTTAGATCTTGCTGCCTGCCAGATGAATATGTCATTTGGTAAGGCAGCATGATCTAACTCAAAGAATTCCTCTTGAAAACACCTTCCCAAAAGATTCATAATTTCTGTTATTTTGGTTTTTTTTAACTGTTTATTTGTCTTATGTTGCTTCTATTTAAGTTATGTACCTTTGTTCTATTTTTTCCAAGGCAATCGCAACGAAAATCATCCAAACAAAAGGGTCTGGTGTAGTTCAGACTTTATAATCCTGGACCACCTTCATGCTTTCCAGATTATAAAATCCGGAAACCCTCAAAAACATTTTGGTCGGTGACGTTTCACCAAAGGTTAGGCCGGTTAGTGGAGTTTGAATGCATTTTTTTACAGTTTTGAATGTGGAACACGTTTTATTTGATTGTAATTAAGACCTATGACTTATTTAAGGCTATAAAAAGGCTTGGATCTTCAACATTTTCCTTCATTCTTCTTTACCTCCTTTCTTACATTTTCTTCAATTTATTTTAGTTTTTTAGGTAGGTTTTAGGAGTGTTCGTGGGCAACAATTTTAGTGCCCTTCCCCATACCCTATGGGCACTTAAGTGCCCATACCCGCACCCATTATCCGCATTGTAACCATGAAAAGACAGTAAAAAACAACACAATTGAAATAAAACCATGATCCAAAATATTTCAAATCAACTTATAAAATAGTATGAATCGTAGTATTTAGTCAAATAAATAAACATCTAAAATATCCTTAGAAAGAAAGAAAAAATAGATACCTTACATCAGTTATACGTTAAAAAATTGCACTTGCATGTTAAAGTCATGATAAATTGTTACTAAATTTTTTATTAAGTTGTATTGAGTTGTTTTAGGTTTAGGGTTAGACTTAAGTAGTTAAATTAATTAATTAATTGTACACCAAAAATAAATAAATTATTTATAATCTTATATAAATACATATATGTAGGTTGCGGGGCTGGGTAGTACAGTGGCCATCCCCGTGCCCATACCCATTCAAATTTGCGGGTAATTACCCATACCCATGCCCGTACCCACGAAAGCGGGGTTTTACCCTACCCGTAGCGGGTATTTTTTGCAGGTGCCCATCGGGTCTGGGTCCAATTGCCATCCCTACGTGTCACAGTGTCCGACACTCCTATGACACCCGTACGACACGAGTCGAACCAGTATCCTAAATAATTGTTTTTTCTTTACTTTGAAACTTCTACTATCGGTGTCCGACACCTATATAATACTCATACGAGCCGTGTCGAACAAATATCTAAAAAAAAAAAAAATCTCTCTTGCTTCCGCACACCATAGATACAAGAGTTACATATGTTTTGAGAAATGTTGATCAATTAGAGGTTATAAACATTGCAGTTGATTATATCATTTTTAACTTTTTTGATATTAGATGAATAAATAAAGGTAGAACTTTTTCTAATGACATAAATTGCTCAAGTTAGATGTGTATATATGTATTTTCCTTATCATTTTAGACGGTCTTTAAATAAATTAACATATATGTAACGGTGTCGGTGTCCTATATTTTTTACATTAGCGGCGTCGACGTGTCCATGTCAGTGTCGTGTTAGGTGTCCGTGTTGAAATTCTTGCTTCATAAGTCATTATGATTTATAGCTACCTCTTTTAACATTCCTTTTTTTGTGTGCCTGAAATGTACCAAGTCAAGGATGGTAGGATTGGGTTGTATCTTGTTAGTTGATACCATGTAATGTTAGCATGAAGTATTGTCATTAGGATTAGGTTGCATCTAATTGATTAAAGGATTCTGTACACAGGGCATACAAAATGCTTAGAGCACATTTGTTATGTCTTTTCGTAATTTTCATTAATGTGTCTGCTATAACTCTTATAACACTTCAAGTTTATTGTAAGCATTAATTATTGTCATTAGTTTCTTTGACTATCCATACAAGATTACCACATGATTCTTCTTTAGAAAACACTTTAGTTTCTTTGACTATCCATACAAGATTAATTAAGTTTGATTGCAAGTGGAAAATACTTCATTTTGTTTAGCAACTAAGAATGTGCGTAAAACAGGTTAGAGAGTATAAGTGTGTAAAACATGTTAGAGAGTATGAATGTGTTTTTTTGGGTTAAGGATAAAGTGTATCAGATTGACATTTCATTGGATGCACTATTAAAGATGGACAAAATGTTCACTGCATTTTTCCGATAATGGGTAGATGTTGCTGGGGTTATTTCTTGAGGTCAGTGTTATGGTACTGGGGCTTTGTCTGGAAATATTAGACCAGGTGTACTTCATCTAACACAAGAGTCTTGTCCTCCTGAAAATGAGGTGATTGGGATGTTTCGTCAGGAGGCAGCTGCAATGCGTGCAGATGTTGTTGCTGCTAACCAAAGAGCTGTTGAGGCTGATCAACGTACCAAACAGTTGGCAGCTTTAGAGAATCAATCAGGTGATGCTTCTTGTAGTGTGATTCAACATTGTAATACTCCTCAACACCCACATTATGATGTTGCTCTCGATGATCAATCAGAGGATGACCTTCCCTAATCATTGTCGATGTTGTAGTTTTTGTTGGATATAGCAAAATTATCTTGTGTTTTTTGGATGACCTCACCTAGTCTCTTGAACTACTGCCACCTTATGTTTTGGCTTTAGGATTATGTATAGTTTCTACTAATTTTACATTTAAGACTTCGCCAAGCTTTTTTGGATGACCTCACCTAGTTCTCTTTGAACTTGTGACACATTATGTTTTAGCTTTAGGATTATGTTTGGTTTCTACTAGATTTATGGTTAAGACATCATTACATTTGTGGTTTTTTTATCATTAGATGCCTCAATTTCAATTCTTGTTATAATTTCTATAATATTATATTTTTAAGTCTTAAATGTTATTTTGTAAGCATGATAAGGGGTCGTTAACCAACAAAAAATATCCACATGCATTCAGGTTAATTAACGTCAGTGAATCGAATGCAAGTGTGTACGCTATTTTTCAATAAATTTGATCAATTAAGCTTTTGATTTAATTGGATGCTAAGATTAGCATCCACAATTTCGAAAGCTAAACTTGACAGAATTTAGTTTTCTAATTTTTCATCTTAGCATTCACAGTTATGGATGCTAAATTTAGCCCAACTTTTAGCGTCCATTTTTATAGATGCTAAGTAGCGTCTACATTACATACAATTTTAATATGTGTTTAGCTTCAATTTTAGCGTCCGCTTTTGTAGATGCTATTTTAGCGTCAGCAGGATGCTAGTGTTTAGCATCCAAGCTTTTATTGTCGTCAATTTTTTGGACTCTATACTGACTCTAAAAGACTGTTAGCATCCACAATTTACCTTTTAGCATCCATTTTTCAGCTGAATCTAAAACACCATTTTCTTGTAGTGTACGACACCTGCAATTGCATTGCAGCTTATGCGGGAGTCGTATAACGGTCAACAAAGACCCTTGACATCAAAGAAAGACACAAAATATTCATATCATATTTTTCCGGATTTTATTTTCCGGAAACAATAACAATCTGGTTCGGAAAACGAAATCCGGACCATTGGAATTTTTGCAGGGCGCGCGAGAAGGCAGCAGGGTGGGAAAAGTAAAACTCTATTTTTAAATTATGTGGCCCAAATATTTTTCAAAAAATAAAATAATTCTTCATATATTTGAAGAAAAATGTGTATCACTATGTACAAAAATTACATATATTTCCCCTCAAATTGTTTTTTAACATTTTTTTTACGAATGACGCAAATGGAAAAATGTGTTTTCATTTTCTCTCCAAAGTATCCAGTCAAACATATTCACCTTTTAGGCGTCAAACATTAATATGTGCTACATTAAATTTCAGTTTGCAATTACCAAAATATTAGTCAAAAAAAAATTTTTGAAGGAAAAATATTAGTCAAACATATTCCTCTTTTTCTTGACGTCTTATATATATACTCCTTAAAAAAACTCACAGTCAAACAAAGTTAGTATTTTGAATAAACTTAGAGTATTTACCAAAAATAAACTTTAGTAATGTTCATCAATGTCCCGCAAACTCAGTCAAACAAAATCTGAATTTAGTTTAGGTGGTGTTCCCATATTCAACCAAACTCAGGTATTAGAGTGTTTACCAAAAATATTTTCAAACTGATTTTTTGTTTTTGTTTTTTTGGTAGTGATTTTTTTTTTTTTGTTTTGAGAGGAAGGTGGATTTTTCAAATTGATTAGTAAAATATTAAATTATTTTTCAAGTATTAACACTTAAATTAAAATTGTAAAATAATACATTCAATTAAATGTAATTTGCATTATAGTTAATATTTTGAAAGATTGGTAATTTATTAATTGGTTGACAGCATATTTCTTTTTTTAGGGGACCGTATAATTTTATTAAAAAAAATAACTCTATAAAAAATTAACGCTACACAATATGTAATTTTGTTAACATATGTCAAAAAAATGTAATTTTTTTAACATGTTATAGGTGCAAAATATCCCCCATCTTTTAGTCCGCTTCCATCGAAAAATATGTGGAACACACAAGGTGACTTCTCTCTTTCAATCGAAATTAAATTATAAAAACTTACATTGAATTTAAGTTAATTAGCAATAAAGTTCGTAGTTTGAATGAGATCTATATGTGGTAATTTATTATTTGGTTGATAGTATGTATAACTTTTAGTTTAATTCGGTGTATTTTGAATAAAGTTAGTTTTTTTTTTATCGTTTTATTTATTTGCATTACTTCGCGTATCAAAAACTAACTATACCATCCAATATTATAGTGGTTAAAATTTATCGTTTATTTTTCTATTGTCATCTAAAAGTGACATGTTGCTTAAGGATTTTAAGTCCTTTTACACTTCGATCAATTTTTTTTTGTCAAGTAGTATAGTGGCTAAAATTTTAATTTTAAGATAAATAAGTGGAAAATATGGAGTTCGAAGCGTGACTCTTACATATTTCAATGTATTATCTCTTTCAACTGAACTATACTTACGAAGACCTCACTTGAACTAATTTATCGATAGTTGATATTATACTTTCTTTTATAAAATAAAAATATTTCAACTTCTATTCATTCAAAATAATTAATAATTGATTAAATAATAATAAATACAAAAAGAACAGAGCTCTGAGCGATGAGGAGAGGGGATGTGCGAGAGTACCGCGATGGTCAGTGGCTCCGCCACAGGCCACCGTGCCGGCACGTTTTGTCGGAAGTGAGAACCAACTGAATGCTTTTCAGTGACTCAGTTGACGTTGTTGAAAAGATTGTTGAGCCTTGTACGATGGACGCTTCTGACTTGGAAAATATACATGCTGCACCGTCGATGCCAGCTAGGAATGAAACAGAGTCAGTCGAGGGAGGTAATGAATCGGTTGAGGCGGTTTATATTACATTTGATGACGTGGGGAAGTCTAGAAAAAGAAGAAACAAATTTTCATCAAGTTCTAAGGATGATGCAAGGTCATTCGGTTCAGGTCCGTGGAACGTGGATTGGTTACAAAACATTCAAAAAGGAGATATAGGACTCATTTCCTCTAAAAACTAGCGTCTGAAGAAGGTGGTGAAGGAAAATGGTGGTGGTGGTGATGGAAAGAAAAACGTGGCCAACAAGAAGAAGGTCGGAGGAGTGGTTCGACATCCGGTGCTCACATTGAAAAAGGTGGCAAGGTTACCAAGTAAAGATAGAGAAGAGGTTATGCAGGTGTTGCATAACTCTAAAATCATGAAAGTTCTGAAACAAAAAATTTGGAACCGACGACGACAAAGGGAGAGGGTTACAAGGTCGTTAGAGTTGGTTAGTCAAAATTCAAATAAAGAATCATCTTCTATGGCCACAGTGAATAATGGCTGGCAAAACTGGGTGGTGCTACGTGGAAGTGAGGAAACCAAGGCGGAGGACATACAAGTTATTGGTAAAGCTATTGGTGTTTCTTTTAAGGAAAATATTCACAACAAGTTTAGTGTGCTATCTCGGCCTAGAAACATTATGGTAGGGCCGGTGTTGACGCCTGTGGAGGATGGGAAAGGTGCGGTGGAGGGGGATGTGTAAGGGGGCGGTGTGTTGGTGGAGGTTGTGCAGGGTGGGTGTGAGCAATGAAGCTTGTCTCTTGGAATGTGCGGGGGTTGGGTGGTGTAGAGAAAAGGAGGGAAGTTAGGAAGTTGGTGGGAGAAAAAAGTCCTTTAATTCTTTGTCTTCAAGAAACAAAATTAGTTGTTTGTGAGGAGTCTTTGTGTACTTCGTTGTGGGGTCATTCAAATTTTGCTTTCTCTTATCGCCCGTCATTGGGGGCGTCAGGGGGGGTTGTTAACTATGTGAGATACTGACGAAGTGGAGGTTTGGTCATCTGTTAGTAAGGATCATGTGTTACAAATTCATGGTAGATTTATCCGGACAAATGAGGTGTTTTATTTGTTTAATATTTATGCACCTTGTGAGCTGCGCGCAAAACAGGAATTATGGGTATCATTGTCAGCTAGATTGCAGTTGTTAGGTGGTGAGAAGGTGTGTGTCTGCGGTGATTTTAATGTGGTCCGTAGTGTGGAGGAAAGGCGGTCAAATAGGGGAAGCACTTCGACACTTGATATTTAACATTTCAGCCTCTTTATTGATGATAATGGGTTGATAGACTTGCCTTTGTGTGGTCGTCGGTATACGTGATTTAAGGGGGATGGTACCTCTATGAGCAGGTTAGACTGTTTCTTGCTGTCTGAAGAATGGTGTTTCCAATGGCCCAATTGTTTTCAGGTAGCCCTACTTCGGGGTGTCTCTGATCATTGTCCGCTTCATTTGTCCGTGGATGAGGAAAATTGGGGTCCCCGTCCGTCGAGAATGTTAAAATGTTGGGAAGAATTGTCGGGTTACAAGCAGTTTGTGCAAGATAAGTGGAAGGATGGGGATGCTAATTCTAAGTATTTCCATTCGGTTCTTGCTAGTGGTCGAAGGTGGAATGCTATTGTTTCGTTGTTGGTTAACGGAAATATTGTGGAAGGCATCCAGCCTATTCGTAACGCAATTTTTACTCATTTTAAAGAACATTTTGTAGCTCCTAATGTCACAAGACCAAGGGTCGAAAATCTTTTGTTCAAAAATTTATCTTATGCAGAAGGAAGTGGTTTGATAAAACCGTTTTCAGAAGGTGAAGTAAAAGCTGCAGTTTGGGATTGTGATAGCTTCAAAAGTCCCAGTCTGGATGGAGTAAATCTTGGTTTCATCAAGGATATTTGAGAATTCTTAAAAGGTGATGTTATGCGATTCATCTCAGATTTTCATCGAAATGGTAAATTAACAAGAGGTATAAACACTACTTTTATAGCTCTTATTTCGAAGGTTGGTAGGCCTTAGAGTTTAAATGATTTTTGACCTATTTCCTTGGTGGGGTGTCTGTATAAAATATTGTCAAAAGTGCTTGCTAATAGGTTGAGAATGATCATTGGTCGGGTAATATCTGAGACTCATACAACTTTTGTGAAAGATAGGAAGATCCTTGATGGCATTTTAATAGCAAATGAGGTGGTAGATGAGGCCAAAAAGTCGAAAAAGGAACTGATGCTTGGATGGGGTAATGCAAAAAATGGCGTTTCTGGTGTTGTGGAGGAAATGGATCAAAGAATGTGTGAGCACAGCAACTGCATCCATTCTTGTAAACAGAAGTCCTACTGATCAGTTTCCTTTGCATAGGGGATTGCGTCAAGGGGATCCACTATCTCCTTCCTATTTTTGTTAGCAGCCAAAAGTTTGAATGTAATGATGAAATCGGTGGTGGATAATAACATGTATAAGGGGTACAGGGTTGGTGCTTCCAATTTAGTGGTGGTGTCTCATCTGCAGTTCGCGGATGATACGCTGTTACTAGGTGAAAAGAGTTGGGCCAATGTGAGAGCCTTAAGGGCGGTGTTAACTATGTTTGCGGAGATGTCTGGTTTAAAAGTGAACTTTCATAAGAGTTTGTTGGTTGGAGTTAATATTGGAGATTCGTGGTTGACAGAGGCGGCATCTATTTTAAATTGTAAAGTGGGCAAAATTTCGTTCTTGTATCTTGGTCTCTCGATTCGAGGTGATCCTCGAAAGTTAGCATTTTGGGAACCTATGGTGTCTACTATTAAAACTAGATTGTCGGGGTGGCAAAGTCGTTTTTTATCCTTAAGGGGTCGGTTGGTTCTGCTCAAGTCTGTCCTGACATTGCTTCCTGTCTATGCCCTTTCCTTCTTCAAAGCTCCGTCAGGTATAATCACTTTCATTGAATCTATTTTTTTTTTTTAAAATTAGAGAGGAAGTGAGGATAACATGAAAATTTCCTGGATTGTTTGGAGTTCTGTTTGTTTACAAAAGGAGTTTGGAGGACTGAGGGTGAGGCAGTTGAGGGAATTCAATTTAGTTTTGTTGGGTAAATGGCGTTGGAGGTTGCTAGTAGATAGAGGCGGGTTTTGGTATAGGGTGTTGGTGGTGAGATATGGTGAGGAGGCAGGGAGGTTGGAGGTTGGGGGCCGGAGTATTTCATCTTGGTGGAGGGAGGTAGCGAAGATTAGGGATGGAGTAGGTGAGGATGATGGGGGCTGGTTTGCAGGGAGGGTGTCAAAGGTGCTAGGAGATGGAGCGAACACTCTTTTCTGGTTTGACAAATGGGTAGGAGATGTTCCTTTATGTAGGCGGTTTGCTCGCTTATTTGATTTAACGACGAATAAGTTCAGCATGGTGGCTGACATGTATATGCTTTGTTGAGAGGAAGGTGGTGAGGCGTGGAGTTGGCGAAGAAGATTGTGGGCGTGGGAAGAAGAGATGGTAGAGGAGTGTAGGTTTTTACTTGACAATGTTTTTGTGCAGTCTATTGTTTCTGACAGGTGGCAGTGGGATCTGGATACTCATGATGGATATACAGTGAGAGGTGTTTATCAGATTCTGACAACTCCGACCTCTCCCACAATTGTTGCAACGGACGAACTTGTTTGGCATAAGCTGGTCCCTTTGAAGGTTTCCATTGTTGCTTGGCGATTGTTGAATGACAGGTTACCGACTAAAATCAGCTTGCAGAGGCGTGGCTCTCTACAGGCTACGACCAACACTTGTGTTTCGGGGTGCGGCATGGCTGAGTCGACATCCCATTTTTTTTGAATTGCAAGGTTTTCAATTCTTTATGGAAGCACATCAGGTCTTGGATTGGTATATCTGGAGCAGATCCTCAAAATATTAGTGAGCACTTCTATCAATTTATTCATTATTCAGGATATTCAAAGGCTCAACGGTCGTTCATTCAATTGATTTGGCTGCTTTACGTTTGGCTGGTGTGGACTGAACGTAACAACATGTTATTTAACAACATGGAAACACCAATTGATCAGCTTTTAGAAAAAGCAAAATTCCATTCTTTTAGGTGGCTAAAAGCTCATAACACCATTTTTGTGTACGGTTCTCAGAGGTGGTGGTAGGACCCTTTACTTTGTATGGGTATCGATTGACCTATTCCTATAAATTCTTTGTATGACTGTTTGATTCCGGGGTGGCTCCATTGCTACACCTTGTGCTAAGAAGTTTTTCACCGCCGTTGTTAATATATCCCATTTTAATTTCTTCAAAAATAATAAATACAAAAAGTACAAGTATATTGATTTTCAATCAATCAAATATACGGACTTACGCTTGACCAAAAAAAATAAATAATTACGGACTTACGTTGTTTGTTAATTCAGAATAAATGATCTTCATTAATTAAATATTCCAACTAATTAATTAATTAATAAATACAAAAAGTACAATCAATCAAATAGACGGACTTACGTTGTTCAATCAATCAAATAGACGGACTTGCGTTGTTCATTCAGAATAAATGATCTCCATTATTACTATCCATTTTTACTATAAGTTATAAAAAAAATTGTTCAAAAATAAAGTTATAGAAAAATTATAACCAAAAAATGTTTTAGAAAATCGAAAAATTTATTAATTTGCTTGATACCAATCCTGTTGTGTTTCCAAAATAAAGTCACTGAATTCTCTAACGATCTTCATAATAATCAACTTACCTATTGTAAACCTATTGCAAATCAATAGCATTAAATAGAGCTCGAGGGCTATACTTTTTTTTACACTATTCTGAAAAGTGAGATCCAAGGTTAAAAGTTAGGAGCAGAGAACATAAAATGGTTAGAAATTTTTTGTTTGTGTTGTTCTTACTAGCAGTATGTATTTCAAAATCACAAGCACGAGTCACAAACGTTTTTAATGTGTTAAACTACGGCGCAATCGCCGACGGAAAGACCGATAACAAAGAGGTCTATAACCATCTTCATTCCTTCTCTTTTTTATTTTTAAATTTGTTTGATTTCGATTACCTAACCAATTTGTTATTCTCTTGTAAATAAATAAAGTCATTTTTGAAAGCATGGAGTGATGCATGCAAATCGAATGGAAAAGTCACTGTTTTGATTCCACAAGGAACGTATATGGTGAAGCAAGTAATTTTCAGTGGACCATGCAAAGGATGGACAACTTTGAAAATTGAAGGGACCTTGAAGGCTCCAATTGATCCATATTTTGCTACTGATAAATGGATCAATTTTCAGTACGTGAAGAATTTGATCGTGAGTGGACCTGGGACATTGGATGGTCAAGGATCTTCTGCTTGGTCGGTAAATGATTGTAAAAACAATCCTAATTGTCCCCGTCTTCCAATTGTAAGTTCATTTCTTAAATCAAATTCTATAGATCCTTAAAAAAAAAATCATTTTCTATAGATCGATCAATGGATTTTAACAAAAGTATATATGACTTCTAAAAAAAAAAAGGTATATATGTTTTTATAGTATCATGTTGATAACATTAAGCGAGAGAAAGTAAAAACAAGGGATAACAAACAATGCCAAAGTGAAGGGATTATGTTACTATCTGCTAACAATAGAATTAGCAAAATTGTTACTATTCATTGATAATAGAAAAGTAGTTTTAAATTTGTTTGTTATGATAGGAGGAATAATTGGGAATTTAGTTTCTATAGTATCGTGTTATATATGTTTCAATAGTATCATGTTTAAATAGTTTCTAGCGATCTTGACAAAAAAAAAAAGTTTCTAGCGATCACTTTTGTTATAATGTTCTAGTGATAAATTTGTCATAGCTACCATCAAATCAAAATCATGATACATACCAATATGAAAATAAATCATGAAAAAAATCATCAATAGAAGAAAAACAGTCCCGTGGTTGTTCTTTTTTATTTCTATTTATAGCATGTGCTTTTCGTATGGTTCTAAACTAAAAATACAACTTTTTTGGAGATAACAAAATTTGAGAGAATCATGGATTTAAGGAAATCATGGTAAATTTAGTTAAGAGTTTGTTTTTTTTTTTTTTTTGAAATAATATATTTAAGAGTTTTTTTTTTGAATAAATATATTTAAAAGTTATTAGTAGTTATCTTTTTAATTGAAGCATATATTCTATGGATTGAGGGAACAAATTGTAGCCGGACCAATATGATTTATCTTTTTAACGGGAGTCTACCAATATTTTAAATGTTACATTTTTTTTATTATACTAGCAATTAATTTTTGTTTAGAATGATATTAATGCATTGGTGTTTTTTGTTTTCTCAGTCTATGACATTTGATTTTGTCACAAATGGTACCATTCACCATTTGAGATCTTTTAATAGCAAAGGAGCACATTTTAAGTTGTTTGGTTGTGAAAACATGATTTTCACAAAAATCAGAATTTCAGCCCCGGGTGATAGCCCAAACACAGATGGAATAAAAATAGGCAAATCAAACGGAATAACTATTAAAAGTGTGAACATTGGCACCGGTGATGACTGCATCGCGATGATCTCTGGTACTAGAAATGTTTCGATCTCTGACGTTTTTTGTGGTCCTGGACATGGAGTTAGTATTGGAAGTCTTGGAAAGTTAGATGGAGAAGAAGATGTTGACAACATAAATGTGAAGAACTGCACCTTTAGTGACACAACTAATGGTCTTAGAATTAAGACATGGGCTTCTCCCCTCACTAAAACTTTGAAGGCTTCTCATATTGTGTATGAAGATATTGTGATGAATAACGTGGGTAATCCCATTCTTATTGACCAAGAATATTGTCCAAATCGTGGTTGCAGCAATAAGGTTAATACTTTTAACCTACGTCCTAATTTTAATATTAAATTTAAATCACTTTTTTTTGTTAATTTTCAATTTTTAATATTCATGCAATTTGAGATGTATTTTTACGCCAATTTGATTTAGTTAGGATATGAGTCGTCAAATTTTCATTCCAGCTATTATAAATTTCTTTACCATAGAGAGTTTGTATTTTTTCTTCTTCTTCTTTTGTGTTGGTTATAAGTTAAAAGGTAAAATTTTGATTTGAGGTTTACTAATATTTTTAGGATACCTAATTTTGGAAGATATTTTATAAGTATTGATTGAAAAAATATATTAAATACTGATAATTGATATGACTTTACTTATGTACCATAATCTAATTTCTGCCAATTAATTTTGCTGTAGGTGCCATCAAACGTGCAAATAAACAGTGTGTCTTACAAAAATATCAGAGGAAGTGTGAATAGTCAACTTGCAATGAACTTGAAATGCAGTGAAAAAGAGCCATGCCAAAATATCATAGTGGAAGACCTTGATTTGTGGCCTAATGGTGGTAAAAGAAAACTAAACAACTGGTGTTCACATGCTTATGTCTCTTCTTTTGGAAAACAAAATCCTCCATCTTGCCTTTAGTTTACTTATTTCATTGTTCTTAACTTAGTTTATTGTGTTAAAATATTTTTTCCCAGGTTCCTACTATTGCAATCTCCTTGATTGTCTCTGTTTGAAGACAAGAATATTATTGTTTTTTTAGAGGATGGATATTATTGCTATTTTAGTTATTATCATTTTTTCAAAGGATCTTCATCTTTATGATTATCGATCACCAAATCATCACTAGGTTATAAGAAATATAATGAAGGTCAGTACGGAGATCAACATCTCCCTTGACTAGAAATTCTCAATTGTGATGGGGTTCGGTCCAAGTCTAACCTCATTAACATTTAAACATATAATTCAAATCAACTCTCAACATTATAGTTTATAGTCTCGACCATATAAGTAGTTTATAAAATTAAGAATTATATACAGTTAACAACTAATGGATTAGAGTTCTCTCCTAGGGTTTCATCGATCGCCCCCTTTGTGAGAGTTGTTGTCGATTAGATTGCCTTCAATCTTAATGGTGTTCCTTTCTTCTTGTTTCACCTTGTCATGGTTGATTATAGCCAACAATATCCACTTGTGTTGAGATTTTAATCCTTTGCTTTTTCCCTTGCGTTGAGATTTCACTAATATTCACCTTGTCATGGTTGATAAAGATTCCTAATAAACAAATCCGAGTGGTTGGTATTTATTGAATTGTGACTTCATGGTGGTGGTGTTTCAGTTATGGTTCTAATTGTTTAGTATTGGCACTGATCTCCAGATTAAGCTTTCAAAAAGATGTAGGCCATGAGTACGATAAGATTTTTTCCTTACTCCGAGTGCAGTTCCTAGCATGAAATACCTTGTTTGCCATTATAAACCGGAGGTCCACTTCTCAAGTGAGACACTAACCCATAGAAATAAAACTGAAGAATTACCTTATGTTCTTGGTTTTGACTCTTGCTTGACCATATTGGTAGAGGTGGTAGTTTAGATCTTTTCACGTGTTTATGTTGATTGTCAACTTATTGATTATTCGAATAACCATATTACTATTGAAGTTAATTATAAGGATATGGGTTTATGGCGTCTCACCAGCTAATATGGATATATCCTAATGGAGGTCGTAGGCGTTCCGCATGGGATTTTCTTCGACGGTTGTCACAACAGTCACATCAACCTTGGTGTATATTTGGTATTTTAACAATATTATATATGCGAGTGAAAAATGTGACAGAACAACTCGTTCCAACTGGTAAATTAATGGATTTAGATAGGTCGTGTGATTGACTCTGATTTATCTAATGTCCATATTGAGGGATATACTTTTACTTTGTTTAAGTGTCTGGCACCCCATATGTTGTTGAAGAGAGGATTGACAGAGCGTTAGCTAACAACGCTTGGCTCAACTTTTTCCCCAGTGTAAAGCTTGAAAAACTTGCACCTGCAACATCAGATCATTATCCAATTTTGCTTGACCATTTTCTTGATGTTCGGCTTCCCTGTACCCAACACAATTTTCGCTTTAAAAACACGTGGAAGCTTGAATTGGGCTTTGATAATATGTTGAAGGAGAGTTGGTAGATGCATAGTGAGCATTCGTTTCTCACCTGTTTGAATAGATGTGTATAAGACATTTATGCATGGAGTTGAGATCATTGTAACACGCTAAAGAAAGATATAGAACTGAAGGAAAATCGAATACAATAATAGGCAGCGAAATAAAATTTCTAATTTTCTTTCCTTGGATTATTACGAATTTGACATGATCAGGGATAGATTGTTACCTCTTAAAGTGCATAAAAGATTCACGATCACAACAAAGCAAAAGAGCAAAGCCTCTACTCGTCCACACGAACGGTGCTCCTCTAGTTCCTGGTGCTAGCCAATCGATTAGAGGTTCAGAAATTAGGGTTTCTAAAACGTGTAACCTCTGATTTCAGTACAAGAGTTCTATTTATAGAACTTCAAGTGTGTTCTGCAAGTCAGAATTCACTTTTAGGCTTCTATAAGCCCATTAACTCGTTTAACCTTTTGCTAACTAATTAGCGTTATTTGCTAAACGCACCCATCATATAAGTCTTACTTATATTTCTCTTATGACCATTCTTTTATGTATGAGCCTATAGGTTCTAGTCACGTTGGCAATAAGATTAAATCTAATATTTAATATTATAAACAATGAACGGTATCTACCAACACATCATTGCTACCCATGTGACAAGAATGTCAAGTGATCTGATGAAACCTTTTCCATGATAATATTCATGTGTACAATTACTCCTTGTCCTCATTTTTATATTGATCACAAGGCATAGATTTTGTCACCCTTGTATATATCAATATTTATATTTCTTGATCCTGAAATATACTGAATAAGCCCAATATCTCATATTGACTTAATTCGGCATGGCCATGCAATTTTACAGTCATATTTCATTAAGAGGCCTAAAGATATATATCTTGTTATGAAGGAGGGACAAATCCCATCTAGGACACTCATGTCCCTCAACATGATTTTTCAAGTGGCCATTAACCAACATTATGGTCATCATGTTACAAACAACGTTTGGACGACAATAAAGCACTTGAGTCCACATCTAGGGATCATAGTGGTTTCAGGTCTAAGAGTGGTATACACCATTATCATTGTGAGAATATCTTATGACATTTTCATAACAAAGATGGAGACCGAAACACAAGTTTTTTTCACGCTTCTGCTACTACAAGGAAAAACGTAAACCATATTCTAGCTTTGGAAGATGATCAAGGTGTCAAAGTTACAAACAACCCAGGTATGAATGCTATAGAAAAGAATTATTTTATGGAATTGTTTCAAAGGAAGATTTGTAACACAGTATTTGTGGCAGAGGCAATTTGGCATTTCATTATCGACGATGACAAGGTTGTGCTTACATCACCTTTTTTCGATGCATCCAGACAAATGCCTAGGTCCAAAGGGTTATGACCTTGGGTTTTACAAACACTTAGGGAGTTCTTGTAGTGAGGACATATTTAAAGATTGTTGCGTGTGGCTTGATATTGGTCAATTTCCGACATCTCTGAATTCATCCAATATTGCTCTCATTCCTAAAGGTAATTCCCAAACTACTATGAAAGATTGTATCCTATTGCCCATGTGTAACGTCTTGTATAAAATAATCTTTAAAGTGATTGCAAACAAATGTAAAGTTTTCCTCCCTAAATGTATTTTCGATACTCAATTCACTTATGTTTCAGGTCGGTCTATTCTTGATAATGCCATGATGGCTATTGAGGTTAACCACTATATGAAGACTAAGATGACGGGTAATGGTGGATCAATGCGCTTAAGCTAGCATTAGTATGACATATGATCACATTGACTGGGAATATTTAAAGGAGGTTATGCTCAAGATAGGCTTTAATGACCATTGGATTATTCCGTTCTTATTAATAATGAAGTGTTGGGACTTAATATTCTTGGACTTGGTTAACGACAAGCTTTTCCATTGTTGCCACAAAAGCTTTCTTTACTCTACTTCTAAAATTATCTTTTTTATAGCTTTATTTCTTCGACTTGTCATTATACAAATCTGGACAGTCAGCAATCAAGTGACCAAATTTCTTGCAGTTGAAGCAACTATTTTGATTTCAATTGTTATCCTTGTAGGTTGATCCTCTAGACCCATTTCTTAAACCAGGAAACCTCTTCTTCTTCCCAGGTAGGTACTCAAATCTTTTTGTTAAAAAATGTCATCTCTTCAGCATCAGAACCATCTTCAGAGTCTCCCCTTCGAGTCTCTTCTTCTGATTCAACGATTTGAAGAGCCTTATCATATTTACATTGGATTTCAAAGAAATATGCTTGGACTTCTTAGTAGATTCATCACCTATAACCTCCATCTCATGACTCATTAGAGTGCTTGTTCAAGTCCTCTGCTTCCTTAATGGTTATGACCTTAGGCCTCCATTTGGCAAGAACACTCCTTAGAATCTTCTTGACATGATCATGTACATGAAATAGATAAAATAGTCACAAGGAAGGGGGGTTGAATTGTGACCCTTTAAAAATTAAACATGTAACTTAAAAATGATTCTCAAGTTGTTTACTTGGAATACTTAAGTCAATGGAATGACTTCAGAACGTTTTGAAGTATTTATGCAAAAATAGCTTAAATAAATAAATGTGTTTGTGTGTGTAATGTATACTGTATATAAAGAGTATAGGGAAGAGAAGAAGAACACACAAAGATTTATAGTGGTTCACCCAATATGGGTTAGTCCACTCCTCACAATCTTGTGAGAGTTTCCACTATGATGCTTGAGATAACCTCTCAAATCCTGCACCTTTCAATCTTTGTTCACCTGAACAATTACAACACTATATTCTCTAAGCCTCAGCAGGCTTACACCTTCTTGCTAAGTTACCCACTTAGACTTTTACAACCTTTTCTCAAACTAACACTTTAGTACCCCTAAAGCTAGATGAGACTTTGTTTACAATTTGTATGGAGTTTTGAATGTTTGAAAACAAACAAGAGAAGAATGGAAAGAGGACTTTATCTTTGAAAAGATAAGAGAAAGAGAATTGATTTATACTACAAAAGACTTCTTGGAATCTTTGTGAGGATCAATTTCAAATTTTAAAGCTTCAAACAATCTTTGTTATTTTCTTGTATGCTTTGCAATGGTGCAAGTAATGTTGATCCTTTGGTCTCTATTTATAGAGTTTTTGGGCTCATATAGCCGTTGTAAGATGACCAATGGTCTTGAGCCATGTGTCCTACGCCCCACTATCTTTTACTTGAAAATCTAGGTGAACATTTTGACCATCAGAATGTTGTTGTGTTTTCCAGGACGAATATCAGAATGTTGTTGTGTTCTTCATCAGAATGTTGATATTCATCATGGTCTTCATCTGGGTTCATCATGTATGAATTAACATATCAGTTTCTGGGTATGTCATGTGCGTTTCATATGATTTTCTAGGTAATATCCATAAGTAATAACTTTTCCACATTCATCAGAATGTTGCTGGATAAACTTGGATAAAGTTGCTCCACATCTGCATTGGATTGTGTGCAGGAGAGAGAGTAGTGGATCTGCAATCTTCAGGCCCATGCTTGGAGGGATTTTCTGATACTGAATAGTACCTGCTCCGTTATGTTTCTAATTGAATCTGACCTTGAGCTTGCTTTTTGCTTTTGCTTTTTACCTACTGTACTGTTCACAATTAAAGCATGTGCAGAGCTGAACATTCTGATCATCAGAATGTTCATTTGTTTCACTTAGAATGATTTGCAAGACTACCATTTGATGTAATCAAATCCTAATAGTGAAACAACAATGAAGAGCAATGATTTGCAACATCTAGGATGATATTCTCTTTGGAATATTCCTAGTACTTCAAGTGTTCATAGTCTTGAATGAACATTGAATATCCTTTTTGACATTAATCTTGTAAATGCCTTTATTGCTTGATTGATCCATGTCAATGTACTTTACTGGACATTTATTCATGTCACGTGTACCTTACATGTTCTTGATAATGTTCTTGAGATTCTGGGCTTGTATAAGAACAACCTTCTGAACTCTGCTTGAACATTCTGATCAACTTTTTGAGCAACATTCTGAACTCAGAGTTAGTTCGTGAATTCAAATGTCCTTTGATTTCTTGTATCTTGGTATGATTTAAACTTTGTTTGTGTCTTGGTTAATCACTCAAGAACGCACAAATACCAAGAACTATCAAAGTCCATTAATCCTTTAATCACCATAGATGCCTTTAATGATTTCTTAATCTAAAGTCAAAATCATTATCTGCATAAGATATGTTCATGTCACGTCTGTTCTTGCATGTTATTGGTGTGTACATTGATTTATGGGTTTGCTCTAATGAACCTTCTGAGAAACCTTATGAACAACCTTCTGAACTCCTTTTGGGTTCATACATATGAACTTCAGAATGTTTCTTTTGGGTTCCTTCCTTTTAGGCAGTTGTACTTTATGTTGAACATTCTGATGTTCTTAAACATACTAATGTTATTCAACACTTTGAACCTTATGAAGGTTGTTTCTTTATTTCCTTCAAAAACTACTTGAAGCATATAAGTGAGAGATTGTTTATTTTGACAAACAAGATGATTCTTTCTTTGAAGTCCAAAAGAATATTTTTTTGCATCATTTCTTGTAACCAATGACTTTAAATATTCTTGTTTATCCATGAAGTAATCCTTTAATATTTCTGGAAATATTCTGGGTTAATGTTCATGATCATTATGAACTCTATTCATATGAACATTCTGAACTCTGTTCACATGAACATTCTGAACTCTAAACTTCTTATCTTCGTAAGCTTTGGAAGTGTGATACTTTGAGGAGGTTATGAGAATCTTCCTAACTAGTATGCATATTTCCTTTTATCTTGTTTACCCGTGGAGGATCTTCAAATCATATAACATAAAACTCAATGTTAGTTTTGTCACATTACTTCAAGCACATTCTTGTGTAGCTTGTGATATAAGTTCTTCCATCATGATTCTTGAGCTATGAATCTTCATGGAGATATGATATTGTTGATTCAACTTATGATATACTCATTCTTTCAGTGTTGAGTAGATATAATGCACTTATTGATGTGAATGGCTTCTAGCTCAACCGCTTATGTGATTCCTATTCTTTTAACAAAAACTCAAGTGCAAACATCAGTAGATCACCATTCATAAAACTTATCATTTATTCCAAGAGGTTTGTTATCAATAAAACATTCATCAAAAAGATTTTTGCTTCAATAGTACAATATAGCTTTTGTTTAGAACCTGAAGGCCAAATACAAGAGTGGTAAACGTTTATAACATGGTTTTAATATATTCATCTTCCTTCATTCTAAAAAGGACATACTGTCGAACCAACGGGTTAGCCTTAGCTTCCATTACATTCTGAATGAGAGGGAGCTTCAACCAAAGTTACACATACTCTGTGGTGTTTTCCAAAGATATTTCTTTGAGTCTCAATTAGACTCACTCTATCCACCACCATTCCCTTAGAATCTACAGGAAATCTGACACCATCTTCAATGATGTCACATAACTCGTCATCAATACCAATGATAAGATTGAAAGATAGAGGTCTGGCTGAGTAGTTATTTTTATCAGTAGTGGAACAATTATCTTAATCATGATGTATTTCTGAACCAAAACTAGTAGCAGGACCAGACTCAAGCGTGTGTAAAGCAATGTTTTTATGAGGATCTTTTATTTGACACGGTTAGGTGCAGAGCACAAACCAAGCTCTGATCCTAACTAATGGTGAGAAAAACAAAGAAGGGGTTTGAATTGTGTTGGTTTTTTCTACCTTTTCCATAGTGTTTATGAGATCTTCTTAGAGTCTGAAGCAAACCAGAGTATGTTCATAATCTGAAGAAAAGTTAAATTGAAGCGGCATGAAATCAAACACACACACACACACACATACAGAGAGAGAGAGAGAGAGATAAAGCAATTATACTGGTTCCTACCACAAATCGAGAGTAGTCCAGTGCTCATGCACTTCTAAGGCCTTTCACTATATTCACACATATTACAATTTGCTCAAGCACACAAGCAAGCGACTTCCTTTTCTAAATCATATAAGAATAAGACTTCTACAATCTAACATAATCAAATAAAAGATTGTTTTGTTTTACACTTGATATACAATCAGAGTTATAATACAATGAAGTACAGATGAACTCTGAGACTTAAAAATAAGATATGAAAGTTATTAAGAAATTCCCTAAGTATTTTTGCACTATAGATTTTGACAGAGTAAGGACACTTGTAAAATTCAGAACAATGTTCTTAGTTTCTTCGTGTCATTGTATAGGAGATAATAAGGGAGACGTTGGAGAGTGCAAGCACATAAATTTGAGTTCTTGACAAGCTTAATTAAAGATGTTGGAATATTTCTTGATTTGGTTAATGTCGTTGATAGGTCAATTGAAATTCCTTTTCTTCGATTAAGAATTATCCGTTTCATTCCCATTGTCCTTGAACTTCTTTGTTTGTTTCTGCACGTGATTCAAAAGAGGATAAATTGTACCACTTAGAGTCATCGAAGGCTCACATTTTCTTTAGAGTATTGAATCATTTAGAACCTTGAATTCTTTAGAGTATTGAGTCCATCACATGTTGACTATATCTGAGTATGTTCCAAGTCTTCAACTTCTCTTTTGTTTCAGTTGCTCTTATATTTGCTCATAAAAACAAAGTGTAAATGTAGTATTATTTGTCTAGGTGTAAATTATGGATTATTTAAAGATGTGAAAATGATGTGATAATTAATTGTGATTAAATGAAGTTGTGGTATATAATAAAGTGATCATATAATGATCTTATCATATGAAGTTGTGTTATATAATGAAGTGATTATATGATAATGTGATTATATGAAGTTGTGATTAAATAAAGATTTGTTGTATAATGAAGTAATTATATGACGATGTGTTGAAATGATGATGTGTAATATGACGTTGGGTTATTTAATGATGTGTAATTGTCAAGTTGAGTTATGTATTGTTGATCTTTTATACGGAGTCCATGCATTCATAGTCAGTCCTATATGACACTGTATATGTAAAAATGTGAATATTTGACGATGTGCAATTTGACACTGTGTTATGTGACGATGTTCATATTAAAGGATGTGATATTCAATGATGTTCTTTTATTGTAGTTATGTGTGAATGATGTACACTTTGCTATTGATGCACGGTTGATGTGTTGCTAATATGGCAAGTGTACCAAATCGTTTACCAAGAAATAAAGTGATAAATAGGGTATCATATCCACAGGGATTGTCGTTTCGTCCAAACAATTCTTGTTACTTATTTTTATAAGTTGACGATATAAAAGATAAGGGTTAAAAAGACTTGCAATTTTTATATGTTTGCAACAGAGCAAGTTTACCTACTTTTGGTTGCAAAAAAGTAAGTAGCGGTTCGGATTCTTCGAATCCCCTCTGTATATATGTTGTTGGATAAAAATTAATAGTATGTCACATTTATTTATCTTAGGTAGACTATACAAGTGATGAGGTCGTTGGGACGTTACTAACCTACTTTGGTCTATCCCTCCGATGGCTAACTGCACCTGTTGATCAAAGGTAATTGGAACATAAATATTATATTGGCTTTCTAGTGTTTCCCAAGCCAATGAAGGCCAAGGTTCCCTTAGGTCTGCCCACCTATGAAACTTAGGACACTCATAACACACTCTTTCTACGCTTTCTTAGTAGTTTTACAAATGGGCAGCCCTAATCTACTTCTACCTTACTAAGGGTTTCAAGAGAATAGTTTCATTAGGTTACAACTTAAATTGGACAGCTAGGTGCTTGTTTCCCTAATTACTATCCAGTTAATTTCTAGATTCGGTAAGGCACCACCCGACTCAATGGGCATCTTCCACTAAGTACCTACGTCTAGTATTAACAATTCTTATGGTATCTTTGGCTAGTTAATAATCACTTACTTCCTAGACAGATAGTTATCAGTAAAGCGGTATAAATATCAAGATATAAACATCCAGTTAGTGATAGCAATATTAGGTCATGTCACAACCTAAGTACCTAATCTAGGGTTACACATCTCATAGAAATAAACTACTTTTTAATAAAACTTAATAGCGAACAAAAGAATAAATAAAATAAAATAAACGACATATTAAATTAAATAAATATCCAACAAAAATATATAGATGTTCATCTTAGAAATCTAACCTAAAAAGATTTAGTTACACATGGTAACTAAAAACAAATTACTAAAGACAAAAACATACCCTAGAAAATCAAGGAGAAGATAGAAATTCTGAATAGCCTAAAAAAACATACCCTAGAAAAAAAAATTACTAAAGATAAAAACATACCCTGGCAATATTCTGGATACCCTAGAAAAACATACCCTCCAAAGTTGCCTTCCTCTTGAACTGCCATAGTTTTGAACGAGAAATTCTGAATGAGGACGGATGATATTTATAGTAAGAGTTTCTACCTGAGTTTGGGCTAAAAGTGCGGGCTTTACCCAAAACGGAAGAAGGAAAAGGCAGTTGCGCCCTGACTTTTTGCATGCACGGGGCACATAGAAAATGCCCTTGACGCATGAGAGTGAAGCAAGTTTCATGCCCTAGGCGCATGACTTGCTAAATCATGCCCTAGGCATTTTTCAAAAGCCCTAGGCGCATTTTGTCTCTCTTCCAGGACCAATATCCGTTTTTCCTTTGTTTTTAGGTCTTTGTCTTCAAATAACTTTCCCCGAAAATTTGGGAACAAAATTCCTCCCATTTGTAAGTCTTCCAAGGCCTCTTAAATCTTTATTCTTGTTTCTTGAATCTTCATAATTCTTCAGATGTTCTTGATTTGCCGATTTGCATCATTTCTTCGTGAATTACTTCAAAAATCCCCTAAAATTGCTATGTTTCGGGAAAACTATAATTACTGACTCAAATATAGAAAAAATTACAAAAGTCCCGAAATCATAGGGAATCGTTCTAATACTCCTCTTTTTTGTTGCCAAAACCTAATGAAAATAACTGAAAAACATGTTAAGAATAACGTAAGATGACCTGTCATCAGCTACATGTCAACTTGATGTCTTTAATTGTCATTGATGTTTGTATATGCTTATAAGGTGTTGACTGAGACTTATTAACTTGATAACATGAAAATATATATATATATATATATATATATATATATATATATTCAACAGAATGTGAATACTCTTCGGGTATGATGAATTTGTGTTTCAATGTGTTGTTCACCTTGAAGCTATACATTCGTTTATTTTTCCTTTATGTTGATTATATTCTCACCCTCTTGTTGTGGATGTGCCGCCTACGGCCTTGGGAGTGTAAACTTGCTGGAAGAGTTAGGTCAGTAGTTGTGAGTTTTTGAGGATGGCCTTGGAGCTTACTCGCTTTGTTATTGCTTTATGAGTCTTTAGAGTCAATGCTTTGATTGTGACACTTAGGATTTAGGGATTTTGTCTTTATTTTCAGACTTTGTTAGGATTATTTTGAATATGTTTTGTTGTTAAAACTGTGATGTATTGTTGAGGTGTTTTGAGATAACTATTTCGTTGCGAAGTTTCTTTTATTGTGAATTAAAAACTTAGGTTTTGATGAGATACATGACACCCTTTATATTTATTGAATTTCCGTTGAAATATATTTTGTGGGGTTTCAGGTTCTACAAGTCCCCTTTATACAGAGAGTGGATGTTGCAAGAGCAATTGTGAGGCATATGTTAGGCTCGGCGGTTACTGCTTTGTAGGATCGTAACCATTGAGCGAGATTCGCGGGAACGTGGGAGGAGACGTTACTCTTTGGTTTGAATGAGTCTCCGGTTTCTCCGAGCACTCCCTCGTGGGGAGGAGCTGTGTTGTGAGTAATTTAGGATTTGGTTCATTTTATATTGGGCTTATTTAAATGGGTCTTTGAGCTTTGCTTGGTCTAGAACTTTTTTTTTTGAAAATCAAGAAAATTCTGCTCGAAACTCTTTTGCAATAATTGCTCCCCGCAAGCTCAAAACTCTTTTGCTTAATTTATCACCACAAGCTGAATACACTTTTGCAATGAATGTTCTTTGCGAGCACAAAATCATACGTTTGCCAAAACTAATTACATATTTACAAAATGTTTGTCTTACACCTACATAATCTATTAGAACTCAGCACTATTGACCATCATAATGACGACTTAGGGCCAACTATTTTGTGTAACGACCAATTTTTGCTAGGATTATTTTATTTATTAATTATATGTGTTTAGTTGTTCATTTGTGTATTTGATTTGGGATTAGTAGATTTTTTAAGTGAGAAGGGTATTTTGGTCATTTTTAGGACTAAGGGTATTTTGGTAATTTGAGGAGCGAGGGTAAATTAGTAATTTTAGAATGTGGAATATTTTAGTGTGAATAGTTATTTTTACTAAGTTAGTAGTAACTTGCGGTAAATATTTTGAAGTGTTAATTTATTCGATGTTTTTAACGAGTTAAGTGTGTAGTAAGTTTTTGAAAAATGTTGTTGACACATCATCAATGGCTGAAAAACACATGTAAATGACTGAAAATCTCCGGCGGCGGTTAGTTGCCGAATAATGAAAGAACCGGCGGTAGCTAAGTGCCGATGGAACCGGCGACAGTTAAGTGCCGATGATTCCATCGATAGTTAACTGCCGATAGGATCCATATATAAATCCAGACAGAAGCTCTCTCATCCATTATGACTCTCAAAATCTCACAAAATTTCCTCAATCTCTCTCAAAATCTCTCTAAAAATCATAACCAAATTTATTCTACAAAATCACAAGTAAGTAATCATAGTACTATTAACTTACATTTTAGTTGCTATAAATGTTTTTTTTTATTTTTAATTTTAGTTTTTTAGTAGATTTACAAGTAAGAGTATATGATTTATTTTAAGAGTAGATATAAGTTGATTAATTTTGTTAATTTTTTTGCCTTTTTATGTTATAGTTATGATTTTTAGGGTTTATGTATAATTTGCACTCCAAGTGTTTGATGAAATGTTAGAATGAGTTTTTCATTGATTATTTTTAATTTCTTATGGTGTAGATCTGAAACAATGGACAATTTGTTCGACGTTCAAACACAATTCAACAGTGGAGAACCTCAGAGGTTGAAGGTTCGGTACCTTGTTGTCACATTAAGAGGTCTCATTCTTTAGACACTTCAATACCATCATCTAAACCAAACTAACAAGAATTTAATCTTTTGAAAGGAACAATAGAACTTCCGGGTGAATGCTTGAGAACTATTGTTTAGCAAGTTTGAATTATCCCATTTCAGAGGTAAGACAATTGTTATAGTTAGAAGGCTCTACCCTAATGTAATGTAATGATATGACATATTTAGGAACTTTATGTAATGTAATGTAACTTTTATTCGAATTTATTCAATACGCAAGTTTATTCGAATTTATTCAGTACGCGACTTTAATCGAAATTATTCAATACGCGACTTTAATCGAATTTATTCAATACGCAAGTTTATTCGAATTTATTCAATACGCGACTTTAATCGAAATTATTCAATACGCGACTTTAATCGAAATTATTCAATACGCAACTTTAATCGAAATTATTGAATACGCGAGTTTATTCAAAATTATTCAATACACGACTTTATTCAAAGTACCATAATGTAAACCAAAATGTACCAAATTGCGTGCGACATATAAAAAAAATATAAAAAAAGATCCAAAACAATTAGATATTACAACCCATTACATTCAATCATCTTCCTCGTCACACAAGTCTATCGGGTTGTCCTCGACAGTCCCTGGGGCACCTGCTTTTGGTTGAGGACCAAAATTGCATGTCCTCCCGCTCCTCCTCAGCCTGGACTGATTATACACCGGCACCTTTGAATCCTTCTATTTTACGGAACCATCACATTCGATTCCGTGCCATGTTACAGACGATTCTTATTTCTTGTTGTCATCACCCTCCTTTTTGTTCAACTGAACCTGATTCTGATTTTGAGACATATCTACATAGAGAAATTGGTGATCAAAACCTAAACTAATCATAACAATTTTATCACAAATTAATAACAACAACACTTCCTAAAAAAACTAACAATTCTACAACAATATCAACAAAACCTAATTACGTGACAGTTTAACCAAAACTTCTAACAATTCTACAACAATATTTCCTAACAATTCTAACAATTCATCAAAACTTAAACCTAAACTAACATCTAATAATAAAATCAACAAAACCTAATTACGTGACAATTTAACCAAAAACTTTGAACAATTCTACAACAATATTTTACAACAATTCTACAACAATTCATCTAAACCTAAACCTAAACTATCATAAAATCATAAATTCAACAAAACTTAATTATGTACCAATTTAACTAAAAATGTAACAAATCAATCACAAAACAGCAATGCAACAAGATGATATCAACTTACTTGATTTTGTGCTTGAAATTGGTTTGAAATGGCTTAACCTTGTCAAAAATTGCACCTCTTGATCTTCAATCCCCAACAATGGAGTTTTGGAAATTCATAGGTTCTATTATGTTCGTATAACAGAGCCTTGGCACTTAATTGTCCCCGGTTTCACAATTCTTTGGCAGTTAACTGCCGCGGGGGCTTTTCAGTCATTTACTGGTGTTTTTCAACCTTTTAAAATGTGTCAACATCAATTTTCTAACTTTTTAGAATTAACTGGTAAGAGTTTTTAGGCCCAATATAAATTAAGGTAACCTAGCCCATTAGTGGAGTATTGTCGCGTCATTTTTCGGAGGTCAAGGCTATTTGACTAGCTTTTGACTCGTTAATTTGTTTCACGACTGAACATTTAATTTTTAAGAGAAAAGGGGAAAAAAGTTCAAAATACCCC
>Ga0315914_1002644_pt1 | contig 27427 bp, 17 predicted proteins | sample MpolenodulesMG_FD_203920 | JGI IMG/M metagenome (GOLD analysis project Ga0315914, IMG submission 203920) | Medicago polymorpha root nodule microbial communities from Los Angeles, California, United States - elongated nodules | ecosystem: Host-associated > Plants > Roots > Nodule | place: USA...
ATATATATATATATATATGAGAAAATTGATATGATAAAATTTTGAAAAACTCATTATTATTTTTAAAATATCAACATTAATATAGTGTTTTTGTTAATTTTTTTATTTGATATACAAAATATTGTTAAATATTTGCACCGCTCTCATTGTAGATTTTATGTGCATATATCTCAAAAATCAAATTTTATATATACTAATCTAAGATAGTTTTTTTCTTTTTTAAGACGATATGAGAAAATATTTTTTTGACAAAATATGAGAAGGTTGATCCACTTAAATTTTGAAAACTAATGATTATTTTATAAATATCAACACTAATGTAGTGTTTCTATTGATTTTTTTATATCAAAATTGATGTAATGTTTCTATTGATAAAAATTTGAATATGAGTTCAACTCTACCATTACCATCATCATCATCGATCACCAACACAGCACCAAACCTTTAAATTGTTTATTATGGTCATTGTCATCGTTGTATGCCAACCACAAAGAACCACCATCGTCATCAAAGAAAGGGGGCATTAGGTTTTGTCCTTTATAAAAAATAGACAAGTCAAGATCAAGATATCTGAATATTTTATAAAATATATTTAACCTCAATTTCCTTGGTATGAGATTTTTTTTATATACATCAACAAACATTCTATTTTATTTTGTTCTAGCCCGTTTATTCATTTTAAAATATTAAAACTCTGATTTTTTTTTTTAAATGATCAGTGTTGATAATTAGTTGTTAGATTAAATTTCTCATTCGTTTGGATTTAAACTCAAAAGCTTCATTTTCTTAACTATTGACTTAAATTAGTTGAGCTATTCAATCTCCCACCAAACATATACTGCGAAGATAAATATAATTGGCTCAAGAGTGTGATCATTATGAAATATACATTTAACATCAGGGGGTTTAGTTTTCACATCAGTATGAAAAATATTTGAAGGGAAAAGTACACACTGTGAGTTTTTACATCAGTTGACATAAGCACATGAGGGAAATTCCTACATGCATATAACATTTACATCAATGGATAATAGAATTGAGGGGGAAAACACGCGGTGGCATTTTCGCAATTTGAGTGAAAACTTTGGCAAATTATTTTCACATCAGTGGGTGAAAACTGCCTGAGGTAAAAACAAATTAGGTCATTAGCCTTATCCCTTCACCTATCGTACAGAGCATCAGTGGATACTTTTTCACTGTCTAAATCTCTATTATCGTACAAAGCATCTGTCAAAAGCTCTCACCGTCCACCATCCACTGATAAACCCTACACTGTCGTCACCGTTCACTACGCCCTTCACTTCCAGTGGCCATTTCTCAATTCGTCCTTCGAACGCCCTTCACATCCGGTGGCCATTTCTCAGTTCTTCCGGTGGCCCTTTACTTCCATCGTTGACGTTCACTATGCCCTTCACTTTCGCAGTTCGTCTGTCGAACGCTGCCATGCCATTCACCTTCACACTATTAGGTTTGTCCATTGAACCTTCTGCTTCGTGATTCCTTTTCATTCCTTCGCAAAACCCTATTTCTTCTTCCATTCATACATTTCTTTTGTCTTCCATCATTCTTCTACTTCTTGATTGATTCCTCATTCTTCAGAATTATTGATTTGATATATTTCCGTGTAGTATATTTAATTGTTCATTTTCTTTGTTTGTTAATTCACTCAATTGTTAATGTTTTTGTTACTTTTGTTCCTTATGCTTTGTGATTCCTACGGTATAATTGACACTGTTGTTCGTTGTTAATGTTTTTTGAGATAGCTATTTTCATTATGAGTGTAAGTTCATATACCATAATCCATTTGTTGGTTTTCATTCTTGAGTTAAATCTGCGTTTGAGTAAGATTACAAGAAGTTTAGAGAAATATGGTGATGTTTGCATGCTAAAGGGTCAGTGGTCTATGGTGTCAATGGGAATGGTGAAGAAGAGGTGTTGGTTTCATTATGACTTTATTGTAAGGCTTGCATATTAATATTTATCATATAAGATTAATTTTACAGTGCAACTTACATTGTGATTGTATGATAAACCCTTAGGAAATGTCCTTAGAATCAAGTACTCTTTGTTCTATGTCAAGTCAAGTCTACTGTTAGGATCATAGAATAAATGGAAATTAAAGTAGTTAAACTAGTTAAGAATTGCTATAGAAATTAGTTGGTTAGATAATTGGTTGGTTTGTTATGTGGTTGTTCAACTGCTCGGTTTGTTATGTGTCTGTTAAGCCTATAAGCATGTCTACTAGTTAAGAATTGCTATAGAAATTAGTTGGTTAGATAATTGGTTGGTTTGTTATGTGGTTGTTCAACTGCTCAGTTTGTTACGTGTCTGTTAAGCCTATAAGCAAGTCTTTAGACAGAGCCTTCATTTGATAGAGGGGAGTATTTCTTTTGAATGTTGTGAACTTTGTGAATAAGAGTAACAACTCTATTGCCGAGGGGATATCCTTGGAGGAGATATTGTCTCGTACGTACTTAATCATATTTCTTAGAAAAATTGTTCTTTCTATCTTTGAAGTCAATTGTTGGGCTCCTAACCTCTACCCGTGTTGTATTCTGATCATAAACTTAACATTTTTATCTATCAGGTACATTACCTGTAACAACTACCGATGCTTATGAAGTTACTTTTTGGTTAATGTAAAATTGTAAGTTAATCAGATTAGGAGCTAGGTTTGGATACATTACTGGGTTTAGTTCTAATAATGCTTATATGGATTTCTAAGAGGATACATTACTGGGTATAGTTCTAAGATAACTTATATGGATTTTCTTGCCAATCTTATCTTAGCATCATTGTGCAAAGTGATGAGATTAACATTTTGAATCTAAGTTATTTAGTACCATCTTTTGCTGCTGCCTGTCTTAGTGTGTACAATTTTGTACTCTTTTAGCCAAATAAAAAACTTATCATGTGCAATTAGTTTGAAGAGTTGGGTTCTTCATTCAATGCAGTCAATGTTTTATGGTTAGCTGGGTTCTTTCTTTATAACTCCTAATTAATCTTAATTACTATCAATGTTTAATTTGTGACCTGCTATAATTAATTGGTGTTTGATGGCTCTAACAATAGCTTGTATAGAATTTCATAATTTATGTAAGTTATGAATTACAATGAAAACCCTTATAATATAACTCGACTCTTAATAGTATGTTACTGTTATAGATCTTAACACTATCAAATGCTTCAGATCTTATTATTTAGCAAATAAACTTTGCATTATCGATATAATTCATAGTATTATGAAATTGAAAGTAAGCATACTCAAACAAATATATGATGAATATTCCCAACATCGGAATATGATTAATTTGATTGCTTGTGTTTATGTTTTATCACTTTATTCATATGTTCCATTTCCATTCTCAACCCTTATTCTTTTATCATTTGGTCATCCATTACAGGGGGCTAGTATTATAAGCACAGAGACTAGTGATTAGTATTTAAACTTGAGCCAACAATTCAAAGGTGAATATTACCAAGATTTACATTCATTGTTTAAGCATATTTCAACTGTCCCTTTTTCCTTTTTTTTACTTGCTCATTATTGATATTGGTGGATCCACTTATGTCATGCCGTATGTTTAACATATTGTCATGATCCATGGTATATTTTCAAAACTGAACTCAAACTGAACTGAATCTAAGGAAGAAAGAGCAACAATACCAATTCAATCATACTACAGAGAATACCTAGTAACTCTTCTTTAATTTATCATAGTAAATTTGTTGATCATTATTTAATAGTCATAGTCTAACCTCATAACTTAGTGGTTCAGTTTGGTGCAAAGATATGCCAGCCACACCCAAACTCTTTGTTAGATGTATATGTATTAATAACGTATGAATTACACTTGCAATATACAATTGGTTTTAACTTCTTCCAACATTAAAGTTCACATTTATTTATTTATCATATCATATATAATATTTAACTTACATGAAGCTATTTGTATTCAGCGTGTACGGATTAACTAAACACAAACATTGTCAAATATTTTAACAAACATACAATGACTTAATTTCGTAACTAATAAAAAGGAGTATGCGTTAGAGAGTGTGTTGCTAGCAGTCCTCCATGACAATTTATCAATCATTAATAAACACACCAATAATTTAAACAATTATAAAATAAATAATATCAACGAAAATTAACATATAAGTTGGAGTTGAGTCTGAAGTTCAAGTCGCATAACGAGACATTTACACCCGCACATTATCCTCAAATTGTTTGGTTTGACTGAACTGACTTCTTGTTTATTGATGTTCCTCAAATTGTAGATAGAAACAATTCTCAAACTTGTAGGATCAGCTGCACTTGTTCAGTTTGCTAGCTTGAAGCTTCTATATAAGGTAAGACTGTTTCTCCATGCAAGATTGATTAGTGTTATTTATTATACCATCAGTTTTCATGCAAGATTGATTAGTTGAAGTTAATTAATAACTGACATAGTTAATCAATTTATGTAATATTAGAAAGTGTTGTTTTGGTCATACTTGAAAATGAAAATATATGGGGTTTCTGAAGTAGGTACACTAGAAGACAAATTAAAGTGGTGTTACGTGGCTCTATCATACATCACTTCATTAGCTACATAAGTTAGACTCTTAAACATTTGAATAATCTTTGTTTTGTTTAGATTAGAATTAGAATGGAAAAAATTAACATGTCACTCTTTAATTTATGCACACGTATAGTTTTGTTGTTTAGTGCGGCAGTTTTTGTGCTTGTCTGCTGCTGCCGGGCTTTGGTAGTTGTTATAGCAGCAAAAGCGTGTTGCTTTTTTGGCTATTTTAGGGAATCGTCGTGTTTTTACCGGTTGTATTTGTTTGGTTCCTTGCGTTCTTAGGTGTGTCTTACACCTAGTTTAGCTTAATAAATTATAGCAATTTTTGTGTGTCATCTAAGAAATTTCTAGCTACTAGTAATCTCGTACCTCCGCGTAAGTAGTTACGTAGCTTAAGCACCAAGTTTTTTACTTGGTCAAACTCCAAGTCTTCTAAGTTCTAATAGTTATGTAGGCATCACAATTCTTTGATTCAATGTGTGTTCATTTTCAGTGCGTCATTATGGATCGTAGTTGGATGAGAGCTAATCAATTAAGTGAAGAGTTTGATAATCGATTAAGTGAATAGTTATTGCCAAATATAAACATATCCTTATTAATATTAATTACTTATATTAACCTACACATTGTAGGTATTCAATGATCCAACGACATTAACTGAAGATGACTTATATGATTTGCGAAACCAATGGGCAACTTGTTTTCTTAACTTGTATAAAGCTTAGGATTTACGTGGTATGTTTCAAAGTCAATCTCATAATTTGACATTTGTAGAGAGAGTAGAATTTTGAACAGACTTGTAGCTGTCTTAATGCGTGGTGGTTTTGGTGTGTGAAGTGTGTTTCTGCAGTTGAGATAACTTTTTCAATTGATTTTGTTTTTTGCAGCTGAAAATTGATTATGATGTGGCTTAGAAGAGATATTGCTGGTGCTTATGACTGAGATGAGATGAGATGCTTTTTGCAGCTGAAGCTTAGCATATTTACAATGATAATTCTGCTATGGATTTTTTTTTTTTGAAATTTCTGCCTAAAGTTGTTTTATTGAAATATTCCTAGCAATATTGTATTTATATTCCTCTTTTATAGATTGAAATATTGACATGGAAAATTGAGGATTGATTATGTAATATCCAATTAGATAATATAACTTCTTTTTTGGCATTAAAATTATCCATAATTTGTTTTCATTTTATTAATATAAAAGAAAAGAGCAGGTGACAAGCTTATTTGATAAACCAATTAAAAAAATATTTAGACAAAACAAAATTATTTCACTTCAGTGGTTTTGAAAACTGATGTGAAATATACATATTTAACTTCTCGAGTGAAAGGATGTGGACTTACCACATCATGTCACCTTACATCGGTTGCAAACTGATGTAAAAAATCATTTCCACCTGATGTAAAAAATCATTTCTGCAGTGGTGTCACCCTATATTTTCATTTGTTGGCCAGTATTTCTATCATGTACCTAATTAATTTCTATGTATTCCTCATATAACAATTGGCTGGTCAATTAATTAACCATCATATTTAACGCCATGCATGCTTCCCACACGGTTAAACTAGCTTAGTTTTGTCAAAATATTACTTTCTCACGCAAAGCCACATTGATTCATTTATTTTTTCGTTTAAGGAAAAAAGTGGTGTTATAAATTGCGATATGAAGCCTATTTTATTCCATGCAAAACAATAACCATAGGAAGAAAATAAAGTTATTGATAGATATTGTACACTATGGCAAAAACCAGTACTGCTTCACTTCTTCTAGTTGTCCTTGCTGTGGCATTCATTCTGAATGGCTATAGTGCTTCTGCTGAGGGTGAAGGAAGAGTTAATCAACTGGAGAAAGATGAAGCTGGTATTCTGAATAGTGCTGCTGCTGAGGGTGATGGAAGAGTTAATCGACCAGTGAAAGATGAAGCTGATCAGCTTCATGATGATGATGACAAATCTCATAAGTCTCGCAAAAAGATAGTAATAAAACTTATTTTCATCATTTGTATTAACTATAATAAGTTATGTGGTATCGATAAAAGCTATTGTTCTCAGTACAATAATCTGTGTAGAAATATACATACCGAATCCATTGTGGCTAAAAGCGGTTATCCAAAAGCTCAAATCCTTCCTTGATCAGAGATTGCGGTCATGGTTTGTGTGTTATTTTTATCTATCTATATATGTATCAAATAAATGTGTGATGATATCTGTATTTTATTGCCGGATTCTCGAGTGATTTGTTGGTTTGATTTATGCATGTCAACCATTTCCATACTCGATTTGAAACCAGGCATTGTGAAGGATGAACACTATGAGTATGAAAGTTTATATGTATATTGATTGATTGAAATAAATTCACATGTGTGTCTATTGTGTCTTGGAGCATCACAATTAATTTGTCGCATTTTTTTTTCTTCTTTTTTTCTTGAAGCATATCCATTTTAATTTTTTTAATTTTTGTTTGTACTTTATTCCTTTTAATTAGTTACTACACATCTTAACCCTTATTTAATTATAATCCAATAGTTTGAAATGTATTTCAATGATCCTCACGTGAGTGCACTTTCAATAACAAATGTTCGGTTAACCCTTTCATCATCTTGATCTTTTACATCTAATCTAATGAATAAACACTAACGTCAATCAACTTTGGATTAATTAAAAATTCATGATTGAATCCCATCAATTTCAAATTTATTTTGTAGTAAGGACCAAATTTTAGCTTTTACAATGTGTTAAAGCTAGTGTAGACACACATAGTTAGTTAACTTGCACTACAAGTTAACTAGGATCTTAACTCCTTGTAACTGTTTTCTAACCATGATTAGCTATAGAAGTAACCACAGTTGGTTGACAGTTAGGAAGTTACAAGTTCTATACTTCTCAATGAGTATAAAGTGCTCTTGCTAGCTCTACTTGTATTTTTGTTTTGTGTGAAATATTACAATGAGTATAAAGTTTTCTTCTCCTTTAAGCTTTCTTCCTCCATCAATGGAGTTTATGCTATACTTTTCACACATTGTAAATCAAACTTTAATTAGTAACTTAGGTATCCGAACCCTGGCGATAACTCTTTAGACAATAGGCACTCCCCGTGTGAAAAGAAATTGAAAATATCAGTGGGTAAACATCAAAAAATCAATAGAACGTGATGAAAAGGGTGAATGAGAGAGTGGAGACACCAAATGCTTTGAACCCTATGATATTTGAATGAGGCGAGTTTGATATTCGTTAGTTACAAAATGTGTGTTCACGCTATGGCAATTAAAATACATTTCAAATTGTTCGATTATTATAAAATCAAGAGTTAAGATGTGGAGTAACTCAACCCCCTTCGGTTGGCCTGGGGGTGTTGGTTTGAAGCCTTGATGTTTGTTCATCTTTAAGGTCTTAGGTTCCATTCTTCCTGGTTTCAATTTGGATGAGTTGGTTTAGTTTCTTAAAAAAAAGATATGGAGCAACTCTTAATATTTATTTTTAGAGTCAATAAGTCAAAGTCAAACTACTGGATTTCCATTTTCATGCTAAAGTAATTCAGACCAAAAGAGTAGCATGCTTGTGACGCCTTCAATGATCTCTAGAATCACTTGGAGAAAAGAGAGTTATGTCCATTCTAGACTTAGTAGAAGGCTTTATGTTTAGGCGTTGTGGAAACGTTAATTGCTCAGTTAGAAGAATTCCAATTAGTTTGGTAGAGTTCTGATTAGTGTGTTGTTGTGAAGTTACATTGACGCATGTACACAAGCTACTAGCGTAAAATACCCCTGTAACCACCTTTTGAGTTTAATTGAATAATGAATTTTGCCATTCCTAACCTTGAAAAAAATACTGATCTAACAACTATTTATCCAAGAAAAAAGACGACTTCGTAAATCAAAGCAATATTCACTTATAATCACATAAAAATTGTCAACCTACTTAGAATCTTAAAAAGCATCATATTAATTTTGCTTATGAAAAAGAGTTAGTTGAAGTGATACATCTAACACCAATCTAATGATCTATAAGTATAATTCATGTTCTTTAGAAAAAAAGTATAATTCATGTATAGAAATAACTAGTTGTTGACTACTATTTTTTGTTCTGTTTAATATATACTAATTTTTCTTCTTCACGCAATAGGTTTTAAAATATTTTATCTTTAAATCTGATATTCACATTTAAATGTGATGTTGTATATAGAGATTAAAAATAAAAGATGGTATATTTATAGAGACAAAAATCCAGTCCATGCCAAAAGAGTATATCTCATTTATATATTGTTATAGAATATACTAGCGTTAAGATGGACATTAAGACGTTCGTCTTTCCGCTTTTATTGACAAGTAACGATGAGATTCTAAAAAATAACTAAGTGAAGTGTAAAATTGGAAGAAAATATATTACACCAAAACACAGTATATTTTTTTATATAAGATTGTCCGATATTGTTTTATTGTTGTTGGATTCTACTTTATGTTGTCGTGGATTGTTCTTATTTTATTAAGATTAAACTCATTTCTTAATCGATAATTTAAATAATATTATGAAAATGATAAATTAGTTTAAATAAAGAGTAAAAATAAAAGGAAAAAACTAAAATAGTGTATCCCCTACTAATTTTCTAGATAATTAAGCATATTTATCCAACATATATAAGCATTTTTGGGTAAAAGAAAGTAAAATATTTCTTTTTGTGGTAAATATATTCTCCAAACAAAACAAAATGCTTTATAAAAAGAGAAAAACAAAATGGTTATTAAAGCATAAAATGGTAAAGTATAATAAAATAGGAGTTAAAAAGTTAATGCGATAAATTTCGATTTGAGTTTGTGAGTGTCGTTCAATCCTTTTGATTGGTAGATATGAATTAACACAGCAGATGAAGAGTACAACGTAGTAAAATCGACCCTTCAGCTAGCATTGTAGTATTAATATATAGAATCATTAATGTTTTATCTACATCAACAATTTACATCCGCTCCACATCCCGTTAACGAAAAAAATAAGTAGATGATTAGTTGAATTCAAGATTAAAATTATGGTTAATTCAACTACATGAATTAATCACAATTTTCATTTGAAAGATGAACCAGATGTTGCGGGTGTATGATAAATTGTGTGTTAGAGATAAAAGCAAATGGAAAGAGAATCTAATGAAATTGGATGTCTAACTCATCATTAAGAACCGGTTTTTAAGGATGAGTTAGACCTCCAATCTCATTAAAATCAACAACAGCATAATACAAAATTAGTGCATAATTAAATGGCTCGAAGGTAATCACCCTATATTTTTTTAGTGGCCGGGGTTTCAACCCCGAAACTTGCATATATTATGCATTGTTCATACCAACTGAGCTAAGCTCACGAGGACAAAAAATTAATTTTTATTGTATATAGTTACATCATGAAAACGATGGATCCGGCTCTCCTAGGTTCAAATATTTTCAAATTCACGCGTTTAGAACATAAGTGACGGTTCAATAAAAATTGATCAGTCTAGATTTAAGTTTAATATTTTAAATTACAAAATAAATAAAATCTGTGTTTTTTTCTCCGCCTGCCCTATTTTTAAATTTCTAATTTTGATAGCAATACACGTCAATTATTCCTTCTATAAAATCAAGTAATTGGTCACAAGTGGTTAATGAGATCCGTAAGGACAAAATGTTTTAAAAAAAATCTTAGTTCGATATTTTGATGAAACAATTTTTAGTCAAACTTTATTTGCCGAATTCTAAATTATCAAGACATTTTTCCCTGAAAAACTGGAGCATTAACACCCAAAAAAAAAATTCCTTTGTAACAATCAACTGGTCAATTAATTAACCGTCATATTTAACACCATGCATGCTTCCCACACGGTTAAACTACCTTAATTTTGACAAAATATTTTTCTCACGCAAAGTCACATTAATTTAATTTCTCATCAATTTTAGGAAAGAAATAGTGCTATATATATGAAGCCAGTTCCATTCCATGCAAAACAATATTAATAAGAAGAAGAAAATAAAAATACTGATTCATATATTATGGCAAAAACAACTGCTTCATTTGTTCTAGTTGTCTTTGTTGTGACATTATCAATTCTGAATGGCTACAGTGCTGTTGAGGGTGAAGGAAGAGGTAATCAACCTGAGAAAGATGAAGTTGGTGGTTACAATTCTAGGTCACACTTATATGAATGTTTCAAATTGCTTAAGCTGTGTTTGCGTGATCCTCCCAATAATTGTCCAGAGTACTATGAGAAGTGTAAACATATAAATCTCAAAACCGCCGTAGCTAAAAGCGGTAATCCTAAAACTGAAAGCCTTCCCTGATCAGAGAATGTGGCCATGGTTTGTGAGCTATTGATATTTATATCTATATATTTGTATCAAATAAATTTGTGACTGTAAAAGTATATATGTGTGTGCTTCTCGAGTGGTTTGTTGGGTTGATGCATGCATTTCAACCATTCCTTACTTGATTGAAAACCTAGCATTGTGAAGGATCAAAGCTATGAGTGTGAAAGTGTGTGTGTGTTAATTTTTCATTAACTTGTATGATTCTTCCTATATCATTGGCATTAAGCTGTTAAAATTAAAATACTATTTACTTTAAATCAATGCATAAAGCTGTGTAGCAAAGATAACCTACATTGTCACCAATATAATTTTAAGACATGGGATATTGGGAGCATTATGCATTTTAGCACTACATAACCAACTTTAGAAAGTCTTAACAAGTCAAAGACATATAGTTCGTATATATAGCACACGTTAATAGCCAACCCAACGACCACAGTAAATAGTAAAACACCACACTTCGATGATAGACTTATGTTACAATAAACACATTGGTTGGATCATAATATGCGAAATGAAACATTTTTGATGAATTATCTCCGAGCACGAATATTCTATTACTCCAATATTCCTACAATAAGCTTTTCAACTCATTCTACTCATACTGAATTTTTGAAACCATCCAAAACCTTGGAACATTACAATATATGAAGTTAACAATATATATTATAATATTTATCACTTACAATTGCAGAAAAATCAAACTCAAGTATTAGGTCTATGATCTTACCTAAAGAGAGATCAGTTCAACATCTATTTAAACTTAAATAATTTTGCATGGCATTCAACATAGACTTGGATCCAATTAATTTGTACAAATTATCAGATTCATTAGCGCAACTATAGATGAGGTCCACACAATTTAGTGTTTTACTATAACAAAACTTGCTAACAATAATGTGAAAATATTTAGAAATTAAATGGCACTCACCAAATTCAATAATTTTCCTACAATTGGATCTAACAATAACATAAGAAAAGGGTGCCATTGTTAGTGTTAGAGGAAGAGGAAGGGCCTTGTTTTTTAGAAGAACTAGAGTTTCTTCTTCGGACCTCCCTTTTCAATCGTTCAAGATGAACAGTCCCTACAACTTTCATGGTTGGACCTCTCAACCCCTCAATGAAACCCTCAAGATTACTGTATAGAGTAAGATTGAATCCATTATCTAAGAAACCGTGAAATGCGTTCTGCTGCTTCAAATTAAAAACATACCAAGCCCAACGATATAGCAAATGCAATAAAAAAATATTTTCTTTTCCACCCTTCAAGACTCTTGCATCCTATTTCGGATTTTAAAATCCAAAAAAATAGAGGTTTTGTGGAGGGTTTTTAACATTTTTACACTTTTTGGATTATAGAATTTGAAATTCCGTAGGAGGGTGAGAAGCACGAAGGATGGGAAAAGAAACTAATAAAAAAAATATTTTATAAATACTCTAAGCATGTATTAATTTTAATCTGTATTTATTATTAGGATTCGCTTGATGGCCTGATAAGAGACAAGATATGATAATTGTATCATATCATGTTTCAATCTAATTTGGGAAAATTACACACACCTCCCTTGAGGTATGTACAAATGTCACTCACACCCCCTTGATTTTTCAAAAAGCATTGACCTCCCTTGTAACTTATTAACATTGTTATAATTCTGACGGAAACTGCTTAACTGCACTTCTTTTCTACACTGTTACCAAACAAACATATTACCCTCGTGTTCATCGATTCACTTCCAGAATTAAACACTGCCACCAAACTAGCTAGAGTCTAAACGATTGCTTTCGTGGCCATTTCCACGTAAACTATAATGAAAATCCCCAATTGCCAAATTGAAATTTTCTCAAACAAGTTCCTTAATCTCCAATAAATTTTTCAATTCTTGCATTCCTGATTTTCAATGAGTTCAAAGAAAAAAAAATTGACCAACATTTGACTTTAAAACGTATGGCTTTAATTGTTGCTTATATGAAATTGTTTTTGTTGGTGAGTAAAATTTTATTATCTTTTTACCAAGAATAAGAATTCTTGAGTTATTTAGGAAAGTGGGGGTGTTAGAACGGCTAAATCAAGCTAACGGTCGTTTGGACAAAGGGGTAGAAGATATCTATTTAGTGAAAATTTGAGGGAGGTAAGTGTGTATTTAATAAATAGAGGGGGTGTTAGTGATATTTGAAGAAAACTTAAGGGAGGTGAGAGTGATTTGCCCATCTAATTTTGATGGCACAACATGATATGATAAGCTAATCTTAAAACTTATCATATCATGCATTTGTAGTTAGGTTAAAAACCGGCAAGCTGGATAAGAAAATGAATGATCAAATTTTCCTATAAAAAAATGATTTAAAATATAAAAAAGTAAAATACAGATATAAATAAAAAATAATAATTTGATTATTAATATTTAATTTATTGAATTTAGAGTATTTAAAAATAAAATATTATTATAATTACAAAAGTATGAATATTAATTGAAACGTTTTTACCAAATCAAATATATATGAAATATATCATATCTATATTTAGCTTATCTAGCGTATATAATATATTTTTTTAGGTGAGCGACTACAAAATCTAGTATATAGAATGGAATTATTTACTCCAGATTTTTTTTTTAAATTGTATATTTAGTAGTGTCATAAAATATTTTTTAAATTACAAATAATTATTTAATAATTTAATAGTCTTGATTGTTAATTTATAAAATATTAAAACTTAATTTGAATTATATTTGTACATATAATTGTTTCAGAATATAATCTGGTTATTTACAAATATGATATATATTTTATCAAGTCATAATTTTTGACATCATATCATAGTTAAAAACAAAATTATTACATATTTAAACTTAAAAACACGTAATGTTATCCTAATTTTTATCATGTGTGCAAGAAACACATGATATTGACAGGATAATTAAGTGTCTATTCGATAGATATATATCTTATCATATTTTAATTCAACTTTTTATCATATCATGTCTTTATTATATTATGTGCATCAAATTAACTTTTATAGGTTCAAAATAGAAGAAGGATGGTAGAAGGGAGGTAGGGGCATCCATTCATAAAGTTAGGGTCTTTTTTATTTTCTTCTTTTTAAAACAAGGGATATTTTTATTTTATTTTTTCATTACTATAGTTTTTGAAGAATTTTGAAATGACTATTAAAGAATTGGATCCATCAAATATCATACAATTATATTTATTTATAGGGTTAATATGTCTTTACTCCCTGTAATTTAGGCGAGTTTCGATTTACCCCTTGTAAAAAAAAGTTTAGATTTTGTCCCTCAAATATGAAGATTCTTTCAAAAACGCTTCTGGCCCCATCTGACTCACTCCACTTGCTGACGTGGTACGCCACTGTGTATTTAATTCTTTAAATCATTAATTCTCTTTTTTAAATTAAAATCATTTTAATATTTATAAAAAAAACATAAAATCATATAAAAAATTGAAAATTAATTTTTGAAATTAAAAAAAAAGTAAAAATTAGAAAAAAAATTCAGGAAATTTTTTTTAACAAAAAAAAATTATAAAAATTCAGGAAATTTTTATTTTTACAAAAAATATTTTCCAAGATTTTTATTTTTTGTATAATAAAATTTTCGAAAAAAATGTAAAAATTAGAAAGAAAAAACAGAAAAATTAAATTTCAGAATTTTCAAAAATCTTTTTTATCTCGAAAAAAATCCGAATTATATATTCTAATTTTTAAAATTTCAAAAAAAAAATCTTATTGTTTTTTCTGATTTTTCCTTGATAGTTGTGTTCTTCTGAATGCCAAAATTTCGACAAAAAAATCAAGAAATGGATGAAAAGTGAATGCTAGAATGCAACAGTTACACAATATATGCACTTGATAGTTGTGTTCTTCTGAATCATGTTTTGATTCAAGGAATGAATCAGAAAAAACAATAAGATTTTTATTTTGAAATTTAAAAAACTGGAAAAAAAATTGGAAAATATAAATCAGATTTTTTTCGAAATTAAAAAGATTTTTAAAAATTCTGAAAAATATTTTTAGTAATAAAAAAAAGCAAAAATTAGAAAAAAAACAAATTCGAAATTTAAAACAGTTTTTTTCGGAAAAAAAAAATTTCAACAAAAAAAAGATTATGAAAAATATTTTAATTTTTGAAAATCATGATACAGTTTTTTAAAAAAAGTTCAGATTTTTTTCCAAAAATTTTATTATACAAAAAATAAAAATCTTGGAAAATATTTTTCGTAATAAAAAAAATTTCCTGAATTTTTTCTAATTTTTACAATATTTTAATTTCAAAAAATAATTTTCAAATTTTTTAATTGATTTTATGTTTTTTATAAATATTAAAATGATTTAATTTAAAAAAGGGAATTAATGATGTGTTAAAGAATTACACAAATGTCAGGTTAAAAAAAAAACTAAATCAAATACACAGTGGCGTGCCACGTCAGCAAGTGGAGTGTGTCAGATGGAGTCAGGGGTGTTTTCGAAAGAATCTTTATATTTCAGAGACATAATCTAAACTTTTTTCTTACAGGGAGTAGAACGGAACTCGCTCAAATTACAAGGGGTAAAGACATATTAACCCTTATTTATATTTTCAAAATTTTTGTTGTGAAAAGGGTTTAAAATGGAGAGAATCTTGACTTCTCTTTATGATCTTGAGCCATCAAGGATCGCCGATCATAATTTGCAATGTACTATATCTACCAAAAAATAATGACATGTATTTCTTTTAAAAGAATAATTACATGTATTATACACCGTTCCTTAAAAAAAAAAAATGTATTATACACCGTTGTGGTATAAAAAAAAGTAGTCATCGTGTATATGTCTCATGTCTGTGATCTGTTTCATTTCTAATCCTATTTAGATTAGTCTATGTCTATGAAGTATATGCACGTGAAAACATTTAAAACAAAATATCGTAAATATTGTTATGACAGAATACTTGCAATATTTATAGATTAGTTTTCAACCCTTTTAGAATGGTAGATATAAGTTAACATAACAGATGAAGAGTGCAGCAGAGTAAAAATGACACTTTAGCTAACATTGTAGTATTAATAGAATAGCTTTAATATAATGAACAAAAAACAATTGCTCTAAAATTCTACCTCAGAATTCTTCAATGATGTTGTTACTAATATAATTAGTATAATAACATGACTTGAAAATATATCTTATCAGCGTAGAAAGAGAATCGACAACCACGTGATGTGGCTTGGCGTCTACCTTTGTTCATGGAGTACTGATTATTGATTAACAAGTGAAGCCAAATGTTCTTCTCAAGTCTCAGATTGATTTTTTCTAATGCATATTTAGGTTGGTCAGTTTAAATTCTTAAAAAAAAGTAACGAGTGATGACAAATGCATTACAAAAGGCTAAAAAATAATCACCCTACTTTTTCATTTGTTAGTAGGGTACGTGGAAAAAAAACTAACAAATTAAATAGAACCCCCGAACCAAACCAAAAAGCTTAAACATTGCTGACAATTCTAGAACTAAATTGAAATAGATCCGTTGAGTTTGATTCATGATTACACTCTAATTCAGTTTGGTTTAATGGTTTGGATCAATTTAACTGTTTGTATCGGTTTTGGTTTTTAAAAAGATCTAATATTCAATTTTTTTTCGGTTTTTTATATTTTTTTCAACGATATTAATAATAAAAATTCCGTTTTAAAAAATTTATTATGGTTCAGTTCGAAACCATATAATAAAACCAATATAACAATTTGGTTTGGATTACAATTCGGATCGATTATTTTGAATTTTAAAAACGGTTCGATTTAATTCAGTTTTCCTCCTGAACCAAACCATATACACCCCTATTTGTTAGCCCAGATTTATTATCATACTTAACTAAGTTTTATTTCATCCTTTTTCAATATATATATTTTGTTTGTATTATGTATATATATTCCTTCTATACAAGAGTGTTATGAATTGTCTTGTTTTTAACACTTACTCTTTTATTAAAGGGTTAATAGGTCTTTACCCCCTATAATATAGGTCATTTTCAGTTTTCCCCTTGTAAAATATTTTTGTTTTGATTTATCCCCCTAATAGGCCAAACAAAAACGAAAATTTCTTGAAAAAAAAATAAAATTGGTTTTTGTTTGGCCTATTATGGGGGTAAATCAAAACAAAAATATTTTACAGGAGGTAAATCAAAAAATATATTTTACAGGGAGGAAAACTGGAAATGACCTATATTACAGGGGGGTAAAGAACTCTTAACCCTTTATTAAATGAAATCTATATGTAGGGTTCCATACTTTAGAAATAGATCTCACATAAAATGGTGAGATTAACATAGGTTTCAACCAATTGAAGAATGAGTGTCAGAGAGGATGTTAGAGAGTGTTCTTAACCTAAGGGGTGGCCCTGAGGGTGAGCGGGAGGGACAAATTTACACCATTTTTTTAGGGGCACTAAAATTATTATTTTTACTTAGCGGTTAGTACTATATGGATCATATATTTCTTTATAATTTGGTTTGATTAATTCTATGTATTTTTAGAGAACTTTGATTACAAGGACAAGATGAAAAATATTGGAATAATTAAAAGGGCAACAATATCATTTTTTCACCCAAGGCACCAAAAATCTTAGGATCAACCTTGTTAACATTTATCTCCTAAACCATCAAGCAGTCAAATTAACCTTTATACATTGTTCCCACACGGTTAAATTACCTTAACTTTATCAAAATGTTTTTTCTCACGCAAAGCCACACTAATTAATTCATTTTCTCATTTAAGGAAATTAATAGTGCCATAAATTGGAGTGAGATGAAGCCAATTTCATTCCAAGCAAAATAAGATCTTGATAAGAAGAAGAAAGTAAAATATTCATTCATATATTGTACACTATGACAAAAACTACTGCTTCACTTGTTCTGCTTGTCCTTGTTGTGGCATTATTTCTGAATGGCTACAGTGCTGCTGCGGGTGTGGAAAGAGATAATCAACTGGAGAAAGATGAAGCTAATACTGAGGCAACGATAGGTCTAATACTATATTGTAAGAAATTGCAAAAGCTGTGTTTGATTAAGCCTGTATATTGTCCTAAATACTATATCAAGTGTAAACATCTTTAAACCACCGCAGATGAAAGCGGTAATCATGATCAGAGACTGTGGTCATGGTTGTGTGTTATTGATATCTATATCTATATGTATCAAATAAATGTGTGCCGGTGTGAAAGTATGGTGATATCAAAATTATATAGCTACTGAATAATTTACATCACGGTTACGTGATTTGTGTTATTGTACTTATTTTTGGGGGATTGTACCATGTTATATGTACATGCAGATTGAAATAATTTCACATGTGTTTCTTGTGTCTCGGAGCGTCACAATATTACACAACATCTTTTATTTATCTTTTCCTTGAGGCATGTTCTTGTTAATTTGTTCCCTCGTTTCACCACCCAATTGAGTTCATAAAGCTGGGTTCCACTTCCCTGACTTTGAATTTGGTGACTTTATTTTTATCTTTTTCCTAACCAATAATTATCTCTTATCAAAATAATTTATTCTAATCATTTATCTATCAATTAAATACATTAAAGTCAACTTGACCAAAAAAATAAAAAAATACATTAAAGTCACAAATGTCATAAATACTCAATGTCATCCCAATATTTTCCCATAAGTCAGGGCAGTGTTCACATAATCTAGTATACATGTTTTCTGTTTGAACCATAATTAATACTGAGAGCTGTTGTTTAACCTTATTTATTAAAAAACTTTTTTTTTTAATTCATTTTGGGTGTTTCATGTTTGTTACATATTCGCAAAAAAAGAAAAATTAAAAATGTTTTAATTGAGAAACTTTCTTGAGCAGCTTACCTGAAAAATTATTTTTGATAACTATTTTTTTTTCTTAAAAAAAATGATTTTTATTTTGGTAAACAGACATCAAACATTTTCACCCTATCAAAAATTAATCTCTTAATTTTTTTGGTGTTTTCATGTTTGTTACATATTTTCAAACAATTTTAGTTTTTTTTTTAATCTTTAAAAAATAATCTCTTAAGCCCCTTTGTCTAAGATTCTTAATAAAGCATTTTTTACCAGTTATGTTTGCATGTAAGTTTCTATAAAAAGAAAATTTGTCCATGTGGATGTAGCATTGCAATCCTTCCTATTTACCAAGACTAGCGAATAAATTTGATGAAGTGAATGATCTACAAAAGAACTTGGAGAAAATGGAGTCGTGCATTCAAGATTTTGAACGGCTTGAGTTTTTGTTTAGGGGTCTCCTTAAAAATGAGTTTCAATTCTTAATATCCTCAACATCTAATTATATAGAGAACAAATGTTAGTACACGAGTATACGTTTGTACATGCAAATTATAAATGTAAAATTTTGGGGAATAATGAACTAAAACTTTTCTCAATTTTGTAGTTCCAATAACCCCTTAATCAAAAAATACAGTTGAAAATACCGATGAATTTCGACTTAGATGATTTGGACATGTGAGTTCCATAGTAAAGATAGTAGATCAATTAGATGATGGCTCGATAAACAGAAATGATGAGATGTATGTAAGTCAAATATGTTACCAGCAATCAAAAAGAGAAGAAACAGGACATCTTTTAGCAATAAGAAAACTAATGCAATCTAGAATAAGGCACATCTCCAGGTATAGAGAAAATTACTTCACCAGAGTCATCCTCGTCAAATATCAATACAGCATAACTATGAACAGTAAAAAATTTAGGTGTTTGTAGCTCTGTTGTAAATCTGTTGGCTTGCATATGGGCAGACACCAACCTGAGCAGACCTTTAGCCATCAGATCTCTTATTGCTCTCCTTGCAAGTGATCCATTTATCTGCAAGGTGTATCCAATTGTACCAATCATGAGAATCTTGTTTTACATACAATGTTGGTTAATTGCCATTCATCTATATCCATAAGAAATAAACAACTAAAAGATGACTACAAATACTGAAATATTGCTAACATCATCCCATCCCATCCCATCATATAACTTCAAAGAAAATATGTATGCAAGCATAACCTGACAGTAAAAGTAGGATACTGGTTTGCCTGACATTGTTTAGACTTAAGAGTATAACACTTAACAAGATAGACAACACGGATATAATAACATGAACACATTTGCATTGAAGAACTGAGAAATCAACATATTTTTGAACAAAATGCACTTATATATAATGAAAATAGAGACATTCAATTATCTATGAGCAGTGCCCTGCTCAAGTTATTTCTGTTTTTTATGCTGATTTTTTTGGGAGTTTCATCACCTAGACTTGTAGTTGCTTAGATTTGTTCTTTGGGCTTAGGCACTCTTGTTATCCAATTTTATTTTATTTTTTGAGAAAATGAGTCTAAGAGCATAGACATAGACATATAAAGCACAAGGCAAAGTGAAAAAATGTTATCTAGATTCACAATCTACAGGTATAAGCAAAAGTAAACCTATGTACTTGACAACAACGGTAAAAAATTTGGCTCATTTTCTTTTCTCGCTATTTTCTTTGGCTCACTCATTGATGTGTTTTATTTAATGTTTCCATTGATGTGGTTCATTTATTTTTATTTTTCATTTTTTGGTTTTCCATAGGTTCCCTCCATTGTGTGGATTACATTTTAAATAACCTCAATCAAAAAGTTCGTAAATACTAACTAGCTAACTTCATATTTCTATAACTGATCTAGAATGTTTACGATGCCACCCCAAGTATATGTCTCACAACATTGAAAAAAATGCCTCACTACATCACAGTATTCTTGTTTCTGGACAAGTAAAGAATCCTCCACCAAAAAAAGTGTAAAACATCACAGCAAGAAAATGCGGGTAAATTCATGTCCGCATAAGAGACAAAGAAATTATGCATAAAACAAACATAACAGGATTATTATCCCCATAAAGCTAGAGCATAGACAGATACACACATAGAAAGGATTTACTGCTCATAATGGATCCAAGGTTGCATTGCAACACCGGTACCATACAAAATCAATGCATAAGTTTCAAGTATGATATGGTTGAAGTCGACAACTCCAATAAAACATAATACCAAACATCATATATTGTATACATAGAAGACCTCAATCAGTCATGAAATGTAGAGCTTATACAAGATTACCAATCAAGCAACAGCCGCAAACCTCCTTAGTACCATCAAAATTCCAACAATTCCAATTTTAAATTTAAACAATTGCAATACATAAAATGTATCAAAATACTTCCAAATGCAACTAATCCATTAATAAAGATAAAAAAGGGTAAGAGAAGAGTTACCCTCAAACGATCAGAGAGAACAGAAGGAGTAATGATCATAAGTAGCCTGATCAAACAACACCATATTATTTACCTTCTCCTTTTGCTCCATTTCTGTTAAAAACACAAAATTTGACATTAAGATCACAATCACAATCACACAGAACAAAATCATTCATCTCTTATATCTAGTGTTACCCAATTGCCATAATCACAACTACTTGCAAAAAAATTAAAACTTAAAGAAGAAAATGTGAACCTTCTTCTTCTGTTTGCCACCACCGGACTTAGCGGGTTTGGAGGAAGGTGGAGGAGCCTTGTCCTTCTTTGGAGCCTAAAAGTGCCATCAAAACTGAGGAATTGAAGTTTGAAGAGAAAGTACCATGAAATCGTAGATCGCTGATCACAAATTCACAATCACAAACCTATATCGCCTATGGTTTAAAAAAAAAATAATTGGAAATTTGTTGTTCACACGCTTAATAAAGCTGAAACACACTATTAAGAGACCAAAATCGTCATGGGTTTCGTATTTCCTCGGCAGTTAAATGTCGTGTCGAGGAAATCAATTATGTAGACAATAACTTCTGCATAACAGGTTCAAGCCATTTTCAACCTATTTTCAACTAGGGATGACAATGGGTACTTATGATACCCGTGTCCGCCCCGTTTGATAAATATGATACCCGTGTCCGCCCCGTACTCTCGTGGGTATCCACTATACAGATACCCGTCGGTATTGAGGTATTCATGGATATTCCTAGCTACCCATGGATTTTTTAGTTAATTTATTTTTTTTGTAGAAGAATTTTTTAATTTTTTTTTTGTAGAAATGATAATTTTTTTTAATTACCAAAACACTTCAACTTTTAAACATCCATACATAATTCATTCAAAATTTCATTAATCATACATAATCCATAGAAAAATCATGATTCTTACATAATCCATATGATATGTTTTATGATGTTAATAAAGTAAGAGCGATGAACTTAATAAGATGAATCTAAAAAATTAAAAATAAAAATAAGTTATTAATGAGAAATCTTAAGTGGATGGTAAAATTTCCTTCAATAAGGTAACAACTTTAAGTAATACGACAAGATATATAAAGATATTTTAGTAATTTACTTAATTTATTATCGGGTATGAGTACCCGTGGGTATGGATACAATCAAATCCGTGTCTGTATCCATAATAATGGGTAGTCAAATACCCGTTTATTATATCCGTGGATACCCGTTTAGCTACCCACCCCGTGCCCGCGACGGATTTTACCTACGGGTATCCGCGGGCATGAGTATTTTTGCCACCCCTAATTCAAACAGAACATTTCCAGAGGCAATACAAGTCATATACTATTTATAATCAGTCATAAACAAGAACAATACATGATCTTTTACAATTGTCCATAATTAAATCAATCAGACATTTCGTTAAAATTACACAAATGTTTGAAATTCATCAAAACATTAAAGAGTGTCCGTAATTAAACAATGTATTACATATCATTACATAAAATATATATCTACATTTTACGCATGTGCAGATGGAACGAACACACATATATAATATATTACCTTCAACCATATTCCTAAACATAAATCTGATGTCGCTATCGTCGCGAGTAAGTCAAGGCACATAGATCGTCGTTTTCCACACGTCTTCTCTTTATCTACTCTCTGGTCCATACAAGGCATTTGAGCAAATAAGTGACGTGTATGTTGATTTTCACCAAGATACTTAAAATATGGGTTTAGTTGTGCCTTCAAATCATCAAGAGAGTCGGTCGACGTTATCATAACCTTAATTGTCATTTTAAAAGTGGAGTACCGAACACGACCTTCAATTTTTGCAACCTCAGACATATTTAACTTGACAAAAGACACAACATTATTAAGTGTGTGAACAACAATTTCAAAAATTGTTACCATATGAAATAAGCAATTATTTTTTCGGGCCAAAATAATATCGCCCGACAACAAGTTAATTCGGGCCACAACGCACTAATTCTCTCTAGAAAATTGCCGTTCACATATTTGATAGGGCTGAAAAACACAAGTAAATTACTCAAATGCCCCTCGGCAGTTAACTGCCGAAATTTATTGGAACCGGCTGCAGTTAACTCCCGAGTCGTGCTGAACATAAACAGAAACAAAAACTCAGTTTTCATTTTAGTTGCAAACACCAAAACTTCTCCAATTCCATCAATTCCTTCAATTCGTTTTTTGAGGAAAATCAAGTGAATCATCTCCATTTAATCACAAGTAAGTACCCTGACTCATTTTTAATCATAATGTTAGTTTGTGTAGGTTTAATTTTTAAAAAAATTAGAGTAGTTTGCATGTGGTTAGGGTTGATTTTGAAATTGACAATTTAATGATTGCATGTGTTGTTAAGATGTTATAGATGAATGTAGTTGTTGTAATTGACGTTTGTATAATGTTAGAGTATAATGTGGTTTTGAATGGTGGCAAAAGAACACATTTCGAGTATGTTTGATACTTTGCACACAAAGTGTTTGATAAAATGTCTCAATGACAATTTTATTGATTATTTACTTAGTTTAGGTTATGAGAATTATATTGAATGATGTTTAAGTTATGATGGAAATGATGGACACAAATTATATTGAAATGATGATTATATTGAATGGTTTTAGGTTTAGTTATGTTTATGTTTATTGAAATGTGAATGTTTATGTTTATGTTGAAATGATGATTATAATGATTATATTAAATGTTTATGTTTATATTGAAATGTGAATGATTATATTGAAATGTGAAGATTTATGTTTAGTTTAGGTTTAATGTGTTTAATTAGGTTATGAAAATAATGTTAATTTTTTAATTTTTTTGTAGACATGTCTGATCAGGGGCAGCCCATTGATCAATCTAAGATGATTGGTGGTAGGCGTGCTATGACACAAAGCCACCGGAAGGAGAGGCAAAGCGGGCACATCCCAAAGAGGGGAAGAGGTCAATGGAGGTCAGATGGTTCAGGAACTTCTCAGGCTTCTCAGGCTACACATCCTGAACAGTCACAGGTGGTTGACCCGACCCAGGAGGTGGAGTACCTGAATTATCAGGATCAAGTACACCACGATGTGACTGATGGTGGGTATGACCAGGATCATATACCAGAGCAGTAGCATATACCAGACCAGGATGACATTGCAGCAGCGGCTGCCCCAGCGGTATTACCTTTGGAGCCTCCCTTTCCTGGTGGACCGGAAAATATATCTCTGTTGCACTCTTATGCCAAACATGTGGCATTGCCGCTTTGGTATAATTCATATAACGTAAGTGTTATTTTTTTTAATTTTTTTTCTTTGTGTTTAGTTATTTTCTTTATATGTATTTTTGTTTAATTATTATATCAACTTTTATATGTGTTTTTGTTTAAGTCTTTTCTTTATGTTTAATTATTTTCTTTATATTTTCTTTATTTCAACTTTTATTATTTTCTTTATGTTTAATTATGATTTAAATTGTTTTTGTTATGTGTTTTTTTTTAAGTTTTACATGTGTTATGTCTTAGGTTAAAAATACGTGCGGCAATTTAAATTTGTGATTTTTATTTTTTCATGTGTTAAGTTTTATTTTGATTAGTTAGATGTTTACATTGTTTAAACTATGTTTATTTTTCTATTATTTCAGATTCGTAACGTGCGTGTTGTAAAAGCGATTAATCATGGGAATAAGATCTTGAGTCTCGGACATCCAAATGAGAATCAAAATTGGTTTTGAGGTCCGCTTAAGGAGAGCGGGTAACATGATTTGGTTTATCTGGGCTACGCCACTGTGCCTCATGCTTTGCTGATGACATTATGCGAGAGGTGGCATCCCGAGACCAGCACTTTTCACATGCCCTTGAGGGAGATGACTATGACTTTGGATGATGTCGCATGTCTTACGCATCTTCAGATTGAAGGGCGTATGTTCAACCATGGGAAGAAGATCTTGAGACATGAGACAACGGCACTATTGGTGAGGCACTTAGGTGTATGGTGGGTACATTAGTTATCTGAAGCTGAGGGAGTTATATATGAGGTACCTTGATAGGGCTAACAGATCGGCGGATATAGAGGATCCAAAGGAGATGGAGGAGTCGGTGAGGGTTAGGAAATTTTGTGTGAGGTAATATCTTCCATATCTTGTAGGATGCTTGTTGTTTGGTGATAGAAGCAACAAACGCATCGAGTTGGTCTATCTGATGACCATGGAGAACGACTATGCGGGGATGCGTAATTATTCACGGGGAGGGATGACACTAGCATACCTATACGGCGAGTTAGCTGAGGCATGTTTGCCTGGAGACAGAGCTCTTGGGGGAAGCGTGATACTGCTCACTGTAAGAAACTTATAAATGTGAACCTTAACTTTTATTTTTTGTTATATTTTTCGTGGGTAATAATTTATAAATGTGATTTGTTTGTTTTGTACAGGCATGGTTGTTTGCGCATTTTCCTAAGTTTTACAGTGTTGATCCAAACACTGACTATATTCAAAACTATCCAGTTGCGGCGAGGTGGAAGTTACATAAGGGTATGGAGAGGGGGTGACGTATCACTCATTGCTTGATCGTATTCAGTTTGATGACGTATGCTTGAGGCTGTACGAAGAGCACATGGAGATGTAGTCTTTTGAGTAGGTTTTCTGGTATTCAGGCTGGATTATGTGCGGTGTTCGTAGGGTGTACCGTCACTTGGCAGAGAGGGTTTTGCGGCAGTATGGATACGTCCAGAGGGTCCCTATACATCCAACGGATGTTGTAGAGCTGCCACCGCCTCAGATTGTGCAGGCATTCGTTGACTTCCGCATTCACACGCTTAAGGAGCCCGATTGGTGTGAGCTGGCAGGAGAGCAGACATGGCGTATGAGGGAGGGCTATGTGTTATGGTACACTAAGGTGTCTCGCCCTCAGATTTTGCCACCTCTTCCAAGAGATCTTCCGAGGCCAGCAAATGAAGAGCAGATCATTGCAGAGCAGTGGGAGTGATACGAGGCGAGAGGCTTGCCTGATACCTATGACATGGTTAGTGGTGTTGTTGCCTATGCTGATGAGCATTTGGGTTAGGAGGTAATGAGCATGACCCCTCAACAATTGTATGCGGCCTTGCAAAATGTTAGGGAGCAGATTGCGCCGATCATGACCAGGAGGCGGGGCCAAAGGCCGAGGAAGAGGCAACACCAGCATCAGGAGGACCAGGAGTAGTAGTATTTTCTACTTAGGATAGATTCTTAGGACTTGGTGTATATTTTCATGAAATTTGTTCGTTCTGTTGTATTTTCATGACATTTATTACTTTGTTTGTATTTCAATGACATATTTCTATGTCAATTGTTCGTTTTTGTATCATATTTTCAATTTCAATTATGTTGGTAATCTTCGCTTATTAACTTCATGATTTGGCATTGAAACAATGTGTTTGCAGTGTGTAAAAACACATGTAACAGGTTCTGCCTAAATTGGTTCTGCCATTTTATGGCTTCAGGAATCATCGGCAACTGCCGAGGGGCATTTGAGTAATTTAGTTGTGTTTTTCAGCCTTATCAAATGTGTGAACAACAATTTTCTTCGGTCTATGATGGTTTAAGATTGGTGAAATTCTTTTCGCCCCTACTCTTCTCGCACAACTCATGATTTTCTCGTTTTTTTTTTGTTCAAATTCTATAATCTAGATCGTAAAAACATGGGTTCACGTTATATAATTTGAATAATGTCAATATAAAAAACAACTTAATGAAATTTCCTTTCATGTTTTTTGGTTAAATCTAGCATAATTAAGTTAAATCCTCACATTGTGACATATCAAAATTCAAATCTCACTTTATAATGTTTAGATTTAGTGTATGTCATTGTCTCGAATGTGATTATCTCCAATAAAGTGAATATAGAGAAAATTTGTGACATATACATCTATGCTTGAAAAATCGTGCTATATTTTTAATATTGCAAATTTATATATAATTTTAACCCCCACAACATAAAATTTTATACATGGTTCAAAAAACTACAAACTAATAGCATAAATCACTTAAACTATTCTCTAAAGGCTGAGTTATTTTTATCCCAGTATAGGAAAATAATTCACCCTCTCCAATCCTATTACAATATGGAGAATGTTAATGAGTGTTTTTATAACATTGGTTAAAATACTAAAATAAATAATTTTGTATTAAAAAACATCATAAAGTGATGTAACTGTTGAGGAAAAATCCTTATTTGATGTTTTAAAGATCACAAACATTTTATAGTTTTTAACTTGTTA
>Ga0315914_1002649_pt1 | contig 27400 bp, 14 predicted proteins | sample MpolenodulesMG_FD_203920 | JGI IMG/M metagenome (GOLD analysis project Ga0315914, IMG submission 203920) | Medicago polymorpha root nodule microbial communities from Los Angeles, California, United States - elongated nodules | ecosystem: Host-associated > Plants > Roots > Nodule | place: USA...
AAAACAAACATGCAAGCAAAATTTTAAAAAACCTAAAAATGTTCAATTTCTACAAAAATTCGAAAAATTGAACCAAAATAATGCAAAGAAGTAGTATAACAATCACTTACTTGATGTTGTGGACGAATTTGACTTTGAATGGCGCAAGAGTGGTGAAATTCGGATTTGGGGGTGAAATTTTCGTGTTTGAAAAAGTTGGGAAATGAGGGAACTGTGTTGTTGTGTTGCTGATAACTGACTTAAGTAATGTAGCGTGACTTAACTCACGCTGCGTGATTTAACTCACGCTACTCTTATAACTGGCGTGAGTTAACTTACGTAAGGGTAAAAATGGAATTTCACTTGGGAATGAGCGAAACCATTTGGGTAAAGAGCAGAACTCAAACTAGTAATCATTAGCTTAGGAATCAATCATATTTATAGTCAGGGCCGGCCTTAGGCATAGGCTGGGGATGCGACGGCCTAAGGCCCATGCTGGTAAGGGGCCCAATTTTTTTTTAGGAAGAGTGTGTATATAGAAATATTTGGTTTATGGGGGATATATATAGTAAAGTTCACCGATAGGGCCCAGACATTGACATGATGAAGGGTTAGGTTGAAGTCTGTTAATATTTGTTGCCCTTATGGCACGATTTAATATATATACCTCTGTATAGTACAAATATTTCTATATACACCCTCCCTTTAAAAAAAATATTGGTTGTTCTTAAAAATGTGCTGAAAAATTTATTATCAAAGATATTGGTGATATTTTTTTGGGCCCTTTCTTCTTAATAATGTGCCTCACTAATATTTAAAATATTGTTGAAATTTATTATCCAAGAAATTGGGATAATTTTCATAACAAAATAAATTTTATTTTAGTTGAAAATTGGTCTACCAGAGAAATTAATCTTAATCTTGTCTTTTAAAGATTCCAAAAAAATAAAGTATATCTATAGTAATGTCAACTTTCTTGAATTGATTAAAATGATTGCAGAATTGAATTTGATAATGCAAAACCATGTGAGACGCATTCATGATCATGAAACCGATGTGAGACGCATTTGGGATCTTGTGGTCCACTCAGCTTTTTTTTTTTTGTTTTGTTCTTCTTTTTTATCAAAAACTGCATTTAACATACAATGTTTTGGGGTGCTAAAATTTCAGTCTACTTCACAAGTGTTATTGTTATCTAGTTCTGCGGTATTTTGTTTTGTTTTGGTGTCTATGGAGTTATTAATTTATTTTTAGATGTTGCCTGAAAAACATTTATTTGGTAGTGAAAAGCGAAATAAAAAAACGAAATGAAGAGCTAATAAAAACAATGAGCTAAATTTTTTATGATGTATTATGTACGAGACCCTTTTCTAATATTATGTCTAATGGCTGTAAAACTCTAGGAACGGCCCTCTTATAGCTCATTTACCCTCTCCAAAAATATGTTTTGTGGGAGTTTTTTGTTGAAGATAAAACTCTTGAACAAGCGAAGTTAAATTTTCAAGTGTTCAATCTTCGAGTGGGTGTGACTTGTGGTGAATGATTTAAAGAGTAGGATGGTAAAAAGGTTCACCCCAACACATACTTTCTCAGTCTCTTTTTATAATAAAGTTTTGCACTCATAAAAAATGTGAATATAAAATAAAAGGGTTAGATATGTTTTTCATTTTCTTATAAATATTCTAACTTTTTGTTTTAGTTTTCTAATATTTTTCTTAGGCTTTGTTTGTGAATTTGAAGGGGAATGGGGGAAGGGGTTTGGAAAAAAATGAAGGAGCAAGTGGAAGAAATAAATTACATTGAGAAGGAAATGATTTGGGGTTCATTTTTCTTCATGATACAAAACTCTCCTTACGTGGTTATAATATTCTTAAAATTAAAAATATATTAATCATAAACACTTATCGTTCTCTAAAAAATTACTCTTTCAAAAATTACACTCCAACCCTCCAAAGTCTTCTCTTCCTCTCTCCTCCAAACTTCCAATCAAAGCCTTAAACTCTTAGTCTCCCAAAAGTTTTTTCCTAGAAAAATCCTCCAAAAAAAGTTCATCGCCACTTTCGGTCTCTATTTTTAAATCAACTCATGTTGTTTTTTTTAAGGAAAAGTCAACTCATGTTTATTATTCAAAATTTTGATTTTTTCGCAGTCATGTTTAGTACATTATACAATTCTCTCTTGCAAAAGTTTAAATTTTTTTAACAAATGATGAATTAAATATAAATTTTTATGTTTTCAACACTTAAAAATTCATATTTTGTTTGAAATAAAAAATATTTTTTTGTTGCAAATTCTTATAATATTTTAAACATTCATGCAAAGATACCTATGATCTGACTTAAAAGCAAGAATCAAAATTATGAGCAAAAAACTTTTGGACATTAAAAGTTTAAAAAAATAATTAACAGGAATAAAATAAAAAATTGAAATGTTTATAGGAACAAAAATATATTTAAAATAAAATGGAAGGAGCATAATACCAACTATACAAAAATTTGTCTTTTTAAAAGATATTAATTTCAGTTGGAAATTTAATAGGAGTTGGAGGGATTTTTTTTTTTTTGAATGGATGTATTTAGACTCTTGAAGATACCAAGTATTATAATTTATCAAATAAACTATTTGGAGAGATTGAATGATTATATATATATATATATATAAAAGTTGTCTTAATTCTTATTCTTCGTGTATTGAACATTGGTTGATTAATGATAATAGTTAACTTTGTTTCGGTCAAAAAAAAAGTTGTCTTGAGTATTTTTGTATCGAGTGTAAAATGAAACAAAAACGGTCCATTGTTAAATATCTGTACACTATCATCATTTCTTGTATTGTCAAAAAATTGTATATTAACATCATTTCTTGTAAGATCATTGATATTTTGTTCGTAATTAAGATTATTCACATTTTCAATAAGGTCGGCTACTTGACATTGAAGTAAAGGTATATGAGAATCCAACATATCTTTTTTTTTTTTTTACAAACAAACCATTTCATTCAATAAGGTCGGCTACTTGACATTTCCTCACACCATATCACTTTCTTCCCCTCCTCACTCTCTCCCTCTCTTTCTCTTTTTTTTTTTTGTCAATAGTCTCTTTGGGGGCAAAAGTGATCAAACTTCTTCGAGGTAAAATAGTGAGTAGCCAACTTGGAGAAGTGATCGACCCTTGGGATAAGTTTAAATCTGTTTTTTTTAACCCCAGAAACTTTGAAGATCTTTTAGCATAAAGTTTAGTTTAGTTTAAAAGTATAGATCTTTGAAGATGGCTTGGTGGTAGACACGCACGTTGGCAGTTTGGTTGTCCTGGATACAGCTCCCAGGAGTCAAGCTTTATACTTTTTTTCTTTAATTAATCTTTTTCAGCATTATATGGGTCTCAATTGCGCCTAATTTATCAAGGATTTGAGGTCTATAGATCCTCATTACTCTCTTCTCTCTTAAATTCTTTTTTTGTCTTTTAAAAAAAATTGTCTTTTTTTAATTAAAGACCTATCTTTTTTAGGAGAGTCGAGCCTCCAATTTTATAGGGACGGTCCTGGTTATATCTCCTTAAATACATTATAATTCCTTGTGATTTTAAAGATTGTCCGAAGCTGAGATAGTGTGTGATGCTGTCTTTTTCTTTTATTTTTTGTGCTTTGATGTATATATTTGTGCAGCTTAGTGTTTTGGTCTCATTGAAATACAATCCTGCTTTTTGCATCAGCAGCACAACCTAAGTAAAGTTCATGAGTTGTGACTGTCATTGCCATCCAATTCAATCAAATACATAAAAAGAACATCAAGCTGAATGAAAATATATAATCCCATCGGCATCTCATTGCTTATCCAACCACGCTTTTTGAACGCTGAATTGGATCATATTCCTCGGATGATCTTGTTCTTCACCAATCCAAGGTCTTCATCTTGGTTTAAAAAGCATTTGTTTTATAAGGCTCGATAATGCATCACCAATGAGCTTGTTGTTAGATTAATAATCAATCAAATATGGATTGACGTAATCATTTATATGAAATAAAGTATTTTTTTTTAGAGGATGAAAAAATTATTATTAAATATAAATTGTAATCAATTTATTATGAAGAGTTAATTAATATGTGTGGGAGGTGGGACTTGTGTTTTTGAACGAGTCTTAATGGGTTAAGTCATTATGTAATGATCAATGACATGTTTTTCTCAGTTGATTAAATATTTTATCTTATTAGATAATTAACATATGGTTGAAAATAATCAACTTAAGTTGATTTGGTGGTGTTGACTTGAAATTTTAGAGTATGTTGCTCTCAAGATCTTAGGTTCGACTATCTTTGAAGTCAATTTTGATGGAATAGTTTAAATTATTCAAAAGTTGAAAATATAAACGGCAAAGAAATCGTAGCATACCTTTGTAGTTGTTTTCTCTCGAGAACCATCATCCCTAGGTTCACGTTTATTCCAAAGGTGCACATATTCTTGATCTTTGTTTTATAAACAATATTTTGTGATTTTTATCTATGATTAACATAGTTATGCAAATTTTTTAATTGGTATTAGAGACAGATATGTGTATTACACCTATTGCACAAAATCCTAATATATGACTTTTCTTTCAATACAATGTTAAAATTGATATATGGATTTATTCCATGATGATCTTATGTGGATATGATTGATTTTTCATGTTTCTAATTTTTACCTTGTGCTGAACTGGAAAAAGTTAGTCAAGGAAGGAATGTTATCCCTCGGTTGTAGATTTATTAACTTCTTCAAAAAAATGTTACGAGTATGGATGTTTTGTGTTAATGTGAACTAGGATAAGAAAAACATAAGTAAATGAAAAGCAGGAAGACAAATGTAAAATACGAGTAAAATCTAAATGTGTTACTTATAGACAATGGGACAGAGTATGTAATCCTATTGACTATAAATGTGGCCTACAATACAAAGATTGTCTTTGACCGTCGTTATTAGGCTAAACTCGCAGGTCATGCGTATGGTTTGTGACTGTTGTTGTGTGTACATGGCGCCCCCATGTTTCATGGCCTTTTTGGGACTTGTTGATAAGTGTACTACATAAACAACACAATTTGAGAGTTCATTATTTGACGTCACTAGTTCAAAATCTCCTATGACACATGATTTAAGGTAATATTTCCTACACTTATTTTACAAAATAAAAAAATCGTAATTACAGTTATAAACCTTTGAGGGAAAATAAAAATCATTTCAACTTTCGTCATATAATACAAACAAAATTCCTCATACGATCTTTTATACAAACAAAAAAAATTGTATTCATAAAAAATCTGTGTTTGGCGCATTTAACGAAAATAGTTTAACGACAAACTAATATATCTTCAGAAGATTAACATTCATCTTCAATGATCAGTTACTCTTTAGATGGCCCATTTACTCAAACAGCTCATGAATAGCAAAGTTACCAAAGAATAAAGTTTAAAATAAGTTAATTAATTCAATTCATCATACAGATTGAGTGACTAGCAGCGTTTTGAGAAGTATGAAGAAATGACATATGGCATAATTGGCGTAGCCAAAGATATCAAAGTATTTGATCAATTTAAGCCGAGAAACATCAAATGTATAAAGTATTCTGAAATACGAAGCTTAGCAATATATTGGAGCACCAAGTAGGCGAAGGATGTTGTTGGTTTTAGCAAAGATTGTGCATAGTCAGGATCCTGAAAAACGAAAGGGAAAATAAAACAGATACTGATACAGATGCAGCAATAAATAGATATATGATTAATTTCCCAACATAGGAAGGATCTAGTCTACCATTAACACCCAATAAGTAGCAACTGTAAAATAGCAAAACAACAATACAAGCACTGATAAAATCATTGACCAAATTAACTTCTTCCGTCATATGTAGTTGCAAGAGCTTTTTCTAAGAACCACAGCAAGACGATGTTTGTGATGCCTGAGCAGAGCCAGCTCCTTGGTCTGGTTGGTTAATCTTGAGTGTCTGGGGCTGCAAAGAACCAAATGAAAATTTAGCGTGAAGATGATGAAGCAATTAAATCTGGTATAGATTTTCTTATTCAACCAAACATGCAACATAATAGTTGTCTAAAAAAGAAAACCAGCAATATAAAGGAAGCGTTGTGCATTAACTTCAAACAAATCAAAAAATGAAGCAATTATAAACTGTTGCAACTTCCAAGATAATGAATCCATCATAACAAAAGAAAGGTCGAAATAAAAACCTCAGTCTTTGAGTCACTTTCTGCAAGTCTTTGTTTAATGTCCCGAGCTATTGAAAAGAAAACCTCATCTACATTCATATTAGTTTTTGCACTCTGCATAAACATAATCTCGGCATTAGAAACAGCACAGCGGTTTCAGAATGCTTTTCCAACAAGAGTGACAAGTGCTGCTTACAGTTTCGAAAAATTTAATGCCGTATTCATCTGCCAGAGCTTGACCCTTTGAAGTTGGAACAGCCTAAGGAGAATAATTTCCAGCATCAAGTAATAATCACAGGAGATACGTGTACATGGAAAACCAAAAGGAAGGACAAAGAGTGAGTGTGTGAGGCAAACCCTTTTGCTTTCATCCATGTCGGCCTTGTTCCCCACTAATATTTTGTTGACATTGTCAGAAGCATGCTGCTCGATGTTGCGAATCCAGTTCTTGATGTCTGGATATGAGATGAAACAAATATAGAAGTCAGTTCCATCGTAATACAAATTTAAGCACTGGGATCTCCCCAAAGCAAAAAGTTGAAAAGTAGAGTTTGCCGACAAAAACACTTGTTCCAACAATGATGCGTGTGGATTTAAAAAAATAAGCATATTAGAAGATTAAGAATGTGGAGGAAATAATAAAGGAGGAATGGCACAAAACTAAAACCAGAAGGAGGAAGGAGAACTTACTGTTAAAAGATGACTCATCAGTGACATCATACACAAGCAAAATACCCATTGCTCCACGGTAATAAGCTGCCCAAGAAAAAGATTGAACACATCAGAATAAAAATAGTGTGTTTGAAATAGTGACGGTTGTCAATTGATATCACAATATGTACTGATATTGACAAACAGAGCAACATTTTACAATACATAATCACATTAGTATATAGAGTAGAACCTATAAAGCTATGATACTCTAAAATTGCTAAAGTATAGGTGTCATAGCCGTATTCCCGTGTGCATATAATACTCCTAGATCAGTATCCAAAAAGTACCCTCCACCTTTTTAAAATTTTAAAAGATGATATTTGACAGATAAATTAGGGATGCCTCTTCAACACTTTGGTATACAGCTCCAGTAACTTGAGCCTTGTTGTCCCTCAAATTGTGAGCATAATTGGAGTAAATACTTCCCCTCAAATTGTGAGCATAATTGGAGTACATACTTCTTTATTCATGTTTTGATGATATGGAAAGAGGGAGAGGGATAGTTGTGGGATATTAGTAGTGATGTCCATGATTCATTTGATGATGAAGGTTACCAACTTCTTGAATTGGCAAACGAAATTTAGAAGCTATGCTGTTTTGGATGATGATAATGGGAAGATGAAATTCCCTTGCACAAATGTCAGACACCTATTAGACAAGCCTTGAACACGCAAGTAAAGACTGTGCCGACGCATGCTCTTGCCCAGACACTTGTCTCAGACAACTTCTAATTCTAGATTAGATCTTTTCCTTTTTATCAGAACTAAAACAATGATGTTTTATCATTTTTTGTGAGGATCATTATCATAGGATTAACTTGTTATAATAGACATGATTTATATTCTTATCTTATGTCATATAGATAAGGATTGCATTATAAATGATTCCCCTTAGTCTTATTTATTAGGAATATACTTTATGCTGTTATAATTGTATCAGAGGATCAATACTCGGAATTTTTTGTAGAACAGCATATTTCACCATGTTTGTTCCTCAAGGAACGCCTTCAACTTGTTGCTTTCATTGAAGATAGTTTTTATCATCAAGTTTAACATAGATCTTTTGCTTGAATGTTGTTGGTGCTGCTGCCGCAGTAACTCGATCAGTGACATGAGAAGAGGTAGGAGGAGTGGCCAATAGCCATGGCTAAAGATTGAAAAGAAGCTCTAAGATACCGTGTTAGAAGTTGAGGATTCAGAGAAAGAGAGGGAAAGTTCTAGATAGTTTTGAAATGAGATACAATCAAGTATTTATAGAGTAGCATCCTAACCAACTCTAACACAAGTGTCAGTTGTCCTAGGTTAGGACAGCTGTCCTCACAGAATTCTGGAGGAAGAGAAGAGGATTGATCCTCTGATGCAATTATAACATCATAAGGTATATTCCTAAATCCTAATACTTAGTATTCTTTTTTGTGAGTCATATCATTAGCATGAATTTATTTTTAGAAGGTTAATATATGAATCTAAATTCTTAATTTAGAATTTTGCTGAGTCAATTATTATATACACACGCATACACATTAAAAATATCCACAAGTATGAGGTGTCTTGGTGTCCTATATTTTGGACACTACTTGTGTCTCAATGTGTGTCGTGTCCGTATGTCAGAGTCTATGCTTCATAGGTCTAGACTTAGTTTAAATAGGAGCAGTGGTACTTTGTGACATTTTGACAGTGTTTAGGGAAAAAGAATACATTTATGACACGTAACAAGGAAAATAATAAATATTTGATATGGGTAAGAGGAAAAATATGCCTCTGTTTTTTTGTAATGATTAGAAGTACTTTTTGTAAGGAGTAGAGTGATAAGGAGATGGAGAATTTGATCCCCACACCCAACAAAAAACTAACAATACTAACATTGGTTGTTTCAAAAAAACAAGTATTTTTGTGAGTTGTGAACTTGTGATCATCATATGCAGATAAACATAGTTATATATTGATAAAAGAAAAAACATCAATGTTTCTTTACAAATATTATTGCATTTCTGTAAAATAATAATAAAGTAAATTTTTCATAAATTTGTGTCCATGAATTTAGGCCATCTAATATCTTCAGTTTTCAAGAATTTCCATATCTGTGTCATATTGTGCTTATGTTGTATCAAGTATCCGATTCATATAGTAGAACTAAACCTCAATCACGTGTAAGGTGATAATTAGTACAACACCGGATATCCAACTACTTCACAGGTCTGATAATATTCAGAATTTTTAGATAAAGTCTAAACCAAACCAATCTAATGAAGAGATCCAGCCCATGCAATCTAGTAAAAAAAGCATATCGTCTCAAACAGTCAGCAATCTTAGAAGATCTATTAATAGGCCGCCAATCATATCAAAAAGAAGTTTAAATCTTATTCAAAACAGGATGGTTTTCAATAAAAAACGGTTTAGCAAGATAGAGAAGAAAGGGGAAATCTATTTGCCTCAATCAAAAAATAATATCAAAATATACTATTTAAAATTTATAGTGGTTCCTATCCAATGTCCAAGAATAGAAGGAGCAATAAATAAGTAGCAACTGATTAATATCATGACAAGCACATGTTGCATAAGAAGTGTACATAAGTTGAATATAAAGAACCACAATTAAGCTCTCACTTATTATTCTAGTTATATTGGGAGGGGAAAGAGAACAAAACAAATAAATTCAATAACTGAAACTAACCGGTTGTAATGGTTCGAAACCGCTCTTGACCAGCCGTGTCCCATATTTGCAATTTGATTCGCTTACCATCAAGCTCTATGGTCCTTATTTTGAAATCAATACTAAAGAAAAATAACACATTCTAGTAAGTACAGGGCCATCTCCTCAAGAAAGACAAAAGAATAACAACGAAAAACATAAAATAAGCAAGTTCACACAAAGAGAACCTACCCGATGGTTGTGATAAAACTAGTTGTGAATGAACCATCTGAGAAACGCAATAGAAGGCAACTTTTACCCACACCTGCCAATGTGAAAAAAGAATGTAACAAACAAAACCCAATAAGATAAGATACATTCCATACACTAATAATAATAAAGAGGAGAAAGAGAGGAGATAATAAGGCATGTTTGGATCGGCTTATTTGCTGACATACACTTATGATGATTTTTGTGAGAGCTTGTGGAAACAACTTTTAGCATGCCCATAATTTGTTTTCAACTTATTTCCATACCCTCCCCAGGATAGCTATATGAAAACCTAGTACGGCTTAAATGAAAACCGTTTTTTTAAGCAACAAATTTTATTGCGCACACCGTACCATCGCAAGCCATGACGGCCGGGCAAAAAGAGCAGATACAACTTAAACAAAGCCACAATCCAGTACCCTAAACCGATACTGGAACAACAAACAAAACAGCGAACCCGCAAAAGCACCTCCTGAACAACGCAACAAATGGGGACAAAAAACACACCCTAACCCCTACAAAAAAGAGGAAGACACGTCAAAACAACTACCCAGTATTCAGTTACCCCCAACACACGCCAATCAACAGCCACGTACACCACCCAGCAACCCCAAAACAGTGCTGAAAAAGAACCCTGCACAGCAATCCCAACTTCCTACCTACCAAAGCAATCTCCCATACACCAATTCCATTCATAGAACATACATGGCGATGCTTTCAATCTACTCAAGCTCCGCTTCCATAAGAGCACTTTGATTTCCTCCACCATTGCATCAACCTCGAAATCTCAATTCTTGAAAATCTTCCAATTTCTCGTACTCCAAATCACCCAAACGGTAGTGTGCAAAATAAGACAGAACCCTTTTTTCCACTTTTTATTTTGAGCACATCCTATCAAACATTCAATTTGAACAAATGGTTTAGGGGTGTAATAAATTCCACACCTATCCATCTCAAAATCTTATCCCACACTTGAGCAACAACATAATGAAGAAAAAGGTCTATAGAAGATTCCTCATCATTCCCACAAAAAACACACTCTAGAGGCTTCGGGAGCAATAGCATGCCTTTTCCACAAATTATTGCGAGCTGGAATTCTATCTAGGAGCATTTTCCAAGAGAAAGCCACTCTTTTGAAGGTGCCAGACTTTTCCAAAGGCCTCCAAAAACCCTTTTTTCCAATTCCCCTAGATCATTATCCAACACAAAAATCCCCTCCAAAAAGTCATAAGTTGATTTTAGCGAGAACACACCTCCACCTTCCGGTCTCTTCCCCCAACTATCTCTCTCTCGGTATTTAGTACCAAATCATTCAACAACATCAATAATTGTTCAAGTAAACTCTCCTCCCATATAAACAACATCCTCCTCCACAACTACATCCAGTTCCACTCTTCCCCATTTCTAACAGAAACCTCACTTAATTTTGCATCCTTTCTATCCGTAGCAGCAAACAGCTGCGGGAAAAGATCACAAAAACACCTATTGCCCAACCACTTATCCCTCCAAAATAAATCAACTTGCCGCTACCAACTTTCTTAAACACTTCGCTTTTGAACCAATCTCCTCCACCCAAATCCATCCTCCAAGGAAGTTAGATCTCTCCACCATATAGAAGCACTTATCGGCCAAGTGACTCCACTCCAATCAACTTTCTTCTCAATAGCCTCCCCACGCTTTTTTGACAACAACTTCTTTCCACAAACGACAATCATGTTGTAGTATACACCAACGCCATTTTGCCAAAAGACTCAAGTTGACCGCTCACACATCCCTTACCCACAAACCACCTTAATTTATATGAAAACCATTTGATTTTATTTTATATTTTGTTATAGAAATATCTTATACATCATAAGCAAGTTTAATTAAGTTGTTTATCCAAACAGGTCAAAAAGTCTACATGACAATCACATCTTTTACTTTTTCATTGACTAAAATAAGTTACTGCCTCCATTTTTTATAATAAACTGGTATGATTACACACACTACTACTAATAATAATAATAATCGAATTACCGCTGAAAATAATAAAACCTAGTGAAATATTAAGCAGAATTAAAATCTAAAATCTAAAGTGCGAAAAGAAAAAGAATTTGAAAAAGTACGAACCGCTATCACCGATGAGGAGAAGCTTGATGAGATAATCGTAATCGGATCGAGCTCTTGCGGGTGGAGCAGCCATCGTGATGATTCAGAAACCTAAAACCTGATCGGATTGATCCACGATGGTTGCTCCCTATAATAAGGGGAGTGAGGTGTGATAAGTAATTTAATTAAGACAAAAGTGGAGAGTGAGGTGTGATAAGTAATAACGAAGTGAAGTGAAGTGAGTGAAAATGAAAATGAAAATGAAAATGGTGGAAGAGAACAAAGTCGAGATCTGAAAAGCAAATGGAGATTGATTGGATGGAGAGTTCGTTGTTGGTCGAGCGTTGAAATGTGTTTTTTTTTAGATTAAAGAAATGAAGATATTTTTTCAGTTTTTTATCCAATCAAAATATATGTATTCTCAAATCTATTATCTACGGTATATATATTATACGGAAAATGCTAAGTTGCCTTAATAACATTGATTAAACATCTAAAATAAATAACTTTTTAAGAAAAAGTTGTATAATCATTAATTAACCAAAAATAATATATTATATTTTTAATATAAAAAATTTATTTGTAGATTCCTTAAGCAATGCCCTAACGGCACTGGTTAGTCAGACTCATATTATATATAAAAAAATAAATGCCTACCAAAATTATTTCATTTGATAGTTTAATTAGTTGAATGTCTCATACTATAAATGGGGCCTACAAAGATTGTCCCTGACTGTTGTTATTCAGTTAAACTCGCAGGTCATGCGTATAGTTTGTGACGGTTGTTGTGTGTACATGGCACCCTCCATATTTTGCCATGAACCCCATGTTTCATGGCCTTTCTAGTACTTGTTAAACCCGAAAATTTGTCACCTTGAGTTCTTCGATTGAAGCCTCCTCTTCAAAGATTGAACAAATCCAACGCCTTGAAAGTTTCCCCTCTCTATAACCTAGAATATCACTTTTGTAGAGTATCTTTCAGCACAATAGAAGCCTCTCACGAGATAAATGTGATGCTCAAACATCTAGAGAATGAGATGAAGAACAATGTTAAGTGGAGAAAATAGATGCAAAAGGTGTGTGTAATACTGTGAATGAAAACCTAAAGCTTGGCTTCGATTCTCAAATATATAGTTTGGATGCCAAAGATGTTTCTGGTGATTCTGAAAAAAGTTTGGTTGCATGGTTTCAATGACCAAACACCTTGGCTTCAAAGCCAACTTGCGTTTTTTCAATATTCAATTGTTTCAAAACTAATTTTTAAGATACTGATTCCATAAACTTATTTCAAAGGTACAAGATAATTTATGCATGACTAAAAGACTTGTTTACATAAACATACTTTCCAGTACAGGGCTAAAGAATGAGAAAGGAAGATCAACGACCTAAAATTTTTCAAATAATTATAAAAACACCAAGGACTAAGCAAACACAAATCGATGGGACAGTTTTAGATTATAAAGAGTTGCTCCTATGACACAAAATGATTTAAGTTAATATTTTCTACACTTATTTTCCAAAATAAAAAAATCGTAATTGTAGTTAAAAATCTGAGGGAAATTAAAAATCATTTCAACTTTCGTCATATAATACAAACAAAATTCCTCATACGATATTTTATTACAAACAAAAAATAGTATTCATAAAAAATCTGTGTTTGACAAGTTTAACGAAAATAGTTTAACGACAAACTAATACATAGCAAATTAACATTCATCTTCAATGATCTGTTACTCTCTAGATGGACCATTTAACGACAAACTAAACTCAAACAGCTAATCAATAGCAAAGTTACCAAATAATAAAGTTTAAAATAATTTAATTAATTCAATTCATCATACAGATTTCGAGTGAATAACGTTTTGAGAAGTATGAAGAAATGGCATATGGCTTAATTAGCTTAGCCTCAATTTAAGCCGAGAAACATAAAATGTATAAAGTATTCCGAAATACGCAGCTTAGCAATATATTGGAGCAACAAGTAGGCGAAGGATGTTGTTGGTTTTAGCAAACATTGTGCATAGTCAGTTCCTGAAAAAAGAAAGGGAAGATAAAACAGATACTGATACAGATGCAGCAATAAATAGGTATGTGATTAATTTCCCAAACATAGGAAGGATCTAGTCTACCATTAACATCCAATAAGTAGCAACTGTAAAATAGCAAAAGAACAATACAAGCACTGATAAAAGTCGTTGACAAAATGTACTTCCTCACTCAAATGTAGTTGCAAGAGCTTCTTCTAAGAACCACAGCAAGACGATGTTTGTGATGCTTGAGCAGAGCCAGCTCCCTGGTCTGGTTGGTTAATCTTGAGTGTCTGGGGCTGCAAAGAACCAAATGAGAATTTAGCGTGAAGATGATGAAGCAATTAAATCTGGTATAGATTTTCTTATTCAACCAAACATGCAACATAATAGTTGTCTAAAAATGAAAACCAGCAATATCAAGGAAGAGTCTAGCATTAACTTCAAATATATCAAAAAATGAAGCAATTATAAACTGTTGCAACTTGCAAGATAATGAATCCATCATAACAAAAGAAAGGTTGAAATAAAAACCTCAGTCTTTGAGTCACTTTCTGCAAGTCTTTGTTTGATGTCCCGAGCTATTGAAAAGAAAACCTCCTCCACATTCATATTAGTTTTTGCGCTCTGCATAAACATAACCTTGGCATTAGAAACAGCACAGCGGTTTCGAATGCTTTTCCAACAAGAGTAACAACTAAAAAGTGCTGCTTACAGTTTCAAAAAACTTGATGCCATATTCGTCTGCCAGAGCTTGACCCTTTGAAGTCGGAACAGCCTAAGGAGAATAATTTCCAGCATCAAGTGTAGCATAGTAATCACAGGAGATACGTGTACATGGAAAACCAAAAGGATGGACAAAGAGTGAGTGTGTGGGGCAAACCCTTTTGCTTTCATCCATGTCAGCCTTGTTCCCCACTAATATTTTGTTGACATTGTCAGAGGCATGCTGCTCAATGTTGCGAATCCAATTCTTGATGTCTGGATGTGAGATGAAACAAATATAGAAGTCAGTTCCATCTTAATACACATTTAAGCACTGGATGTTTGCCAACAAAAAAACTTGCTCTGATGCTTTTGGATTTAAAGAAACACGCATTGTAGAAGATTAAGAATGTGGACGAAATAATAAAGGAGGAATGGCGCAAAACTAAAACCAGGAGGAGGAAGAACTTACTGTTAAAAGACGACTCATCGGTGACATCATACACAAGCAAAATACCCATTGCTCCACGGTAATAAGCTGCCCAACAAAAAGATTAAACAAATCGACAGAGTAGAATTAGAAATAGTGTTTGGAATAGTGATGGTTGTCAATCGATATCACAATAAGTACTGATATTGACAAACAGAGCAAGCAATACATAATCACAATAGTATATAGAGTAGAACCTAAAAAACTATGATACTCTAAAATTGCTAAAGTGTCGGTGTCATAGCCGTATTCCCGTATGCATAGAATACTCCTACAGCAGTATCCAAAAATAACCCTCCACCTTTTAAAATTTTAAAAGATAATATTTGACAAAAAAATTAGGGATGCCTCTTCAACACTTTGGGGTACAGCTCCAGTAACTTGAGCCTTGCTCTCCCTCAAATGGTGAGCATAATTGGAGTAAATACTCTTTATTCATGTTCTGAGGATATGAAAAGAGGGAGAGGGATGCTTGTGGGATATTTGTAGTGATGTCCATGATTAATTTGATGATGAAGGTGACCAACTTCTTGAACTGGCAAATTAAATTTAGAAGCTATGCTGTTTTGGATGATGATAATGAGAAGATGAAGATCCGTTGGACACATGTCAAACACCTTTTAACGTTGTCCAATTAAATAAATAAAACTGGTGCGGACACCTATTAGACAAGTCTTGGACACACGAGCAAAGACTGAGCCGACGCATGCTCTTGGCCAGACACTTATCTGACACTTCTAATTCTAGATTAGATCTTTTCCTTTTTACGAGAACTAAAACAATGATGTCTTATCATTTTTTATGAGGATCCTTATCATAGGATTAACTAGCTGTTATAATAGACATGATTTATATTCTTATCTTATGTTATATAGATAAGGATTGCATTATAAATTATTCCCCTTAGTCTTATTTATTAGGAATATACTTTATGCTGTTTAATTGTATCAGAGGATCAATACTGGGAATTTTTTGTAGAACAACATATTTCACCACGTTCATTCCTCAACGAACACCTTTAACTTGTTGCTTTCATTGAAGATATTTTTTATCGTCAAGTTTAACATAGATCTTTTGCTAGAATGTTGTTGGTGCTGCTGCAGCGGTAACTCGATCAGTGACAAGAGAAGAAGTAGGAGGACTGGCCGATTGCCATGGCTAAGGATCGAAAAGAAGCTCTAAGATACCATGCTAGAAGTTGAGGATTCAGAGAAATGAGAGAAAGAGAGGGAAAGTTCTAGATAGTTTTGAAATGAGATACAATCGAGTATTTATACAGTAGCTAGATCCTAACTAACTCTTAACACAAGTGTCAGTTGTCCTATGTTAGGACAGCTGTCCTAACAGAATTCTGGAGGAAGAGAAGAAGATTGATCCTCTGATACAATTATAACAGCATAAGGTATATTATACAATATTAGTATTCTTTTTTGTGAGAGTCATATCATTAACATGAATTTATTTTTAGAAGGTTAATATATGAATCTAAATTCTTAATTTAGAATTTTGCTGAGTCAATTATATACACACACATACGCATAAATAAAAATATATACAGGTATGAGGTGTCCCGGTGTCCTGTATTTCTGACACTACTTGTGTCTCAATGTTTGTGTGCGCCGTGTCCGTATGTCAGAGTCTATACTTCATAGGTCTAGATTAGTTTAAATAGGAGCAGTGGTACTTGGTGACATTTTGAAAATGATTAGGGAAAAGGAATACATTTATGACATGTCACAAGGAAAATAATCAATATTTGACATGGGAAGAGGAAAAATATGTCTCAATGTTTTTTGTAATGATTAGAAGTATTTTTTTGTAAGGAGTGGAGTGATAAGGAGATGGAGAATTTGATCCCCATTCCCGACAAAAAACCAACAATGCTAACATTTGTTGTTTCAAAAAAACAAGTATTTTTGTGATTGTGAACTTGTGATCATAATATGCAAATAAACATAGTTATTATATATTGATAAAGAAAACATCAATGTTTCTTTACAAATATTATTGCATTTCTGTAAAATAATAATAAAGTAAGTAAATTTTTCATGAATTTGTGTATATGAACTTAGGCCATCTAATATCTTCAGTTTTCAAGAATTTCCATATCCATGTCATATTGTGCTCATGTTGTATCAAGTATCCGGGCTTCATATGGTAGAACTAAACCTCAATCACGTGTAAGGTGATAATCAGTGGGTACAACACTGGAGATCTAACTACTTCACAGGTCTGATAATATCCAGAATTTTTAGATAAAGTCTAAACCATACAATCTAGTAAAACAGCATATCGTCTCAAACAGTCAGCAATCTTAAAAGATCTATTGATAGGCCGCCAATCTTAAAATCTTATTCAAAACAGGACGGTTTTCAATAACAAACGGATTAGCAAGTTAGAGAAGGGAAATCTATTTGCCTCAATCAAAAAATAATATTGAAATATACTATTTAATATTTATAGTGGTTCCTATCTAATGTGCAACAGAAGGAGTAATAAATAAGTAGGAATTGATTAATATCATGACAAACACACATTGCATAAGTGTACATATGTTGAATATCGAGCCACAGTTGAGCTCTCACTAATTATTCTAGTTATAATGGGAGGAAAAGATAACAAAACGAATAAATTTCAATAACTGAAACTAACCAGTTGTAATGGTTCGAAACCGCTCTTGACCAGCCGTGTCCCATATTTGCAATTTGATTCGCCTACCATCAAGCTCTATGGTTCTTATTTTGAAATCAATGCTTAAAGAAAAATAACACGTTTTGGTAAGTACAGGCCCATCCCCTAAAGAGACAAAAGAAGAACAGCGGAAACATAAAATAAGAAAGTTCACGCAGAGATCAGAGAACTTACCCAATGGTTGTGATAAAACTAGTTGTGAATGAACCATCTGAGAAACGCAGTAGAAGGCAACTTTTACCCACACCTGCCAATGTGAAAAAAGAATGTAATGTAATACAAACGAGACCCAATAAGATACATTCCATACATTAATAATAATGAAGTGGAGAAAGAGAGGAGATATAAGGCATGTTTGGATTAGCTTATTTGCTGACATGCGCACTTACGATAATTTTTGTGAGAGCTTATGGAAACAGCTTGTAACATCCCATAATTTGTTTTCAACTTATTTCCATAAACTCCCCAAGGTAGATATATGAAAACAGAGTATGGCTTAAATGAAAACAGTTTTTTTTAAGCAACAAATTTTATAACACACACTGTACCATCACAAGCCATGATAGATGGGCGAAAAGAGCGGATACAACTTAAACAAACCACAATCCAGTACCCTAAACCGATGCTGGAACAACAAACAAAAGAGAACCGCGGGAGCACCTCCTGAACAACGCAACAAACAGGGACAAAAAACACACCCCTGACCCCCTCCAAAAAAGGGGAAAACACATCAAAACAACCACCCAGTATTTGGTTACCCCCAACACACGCCGATCAACAGCCACGTACACCGCCCAACAACCCCAAAACAGCGCTGAAAAAGAACCATGCACAGCAATCCCAACTTCCCACATAGCAAAGCAATCTCCCGTACACCATTTCCATTCATAGAACGTACATGGTGATGCTTTCAATCTACTCAAGCTCCGCTTCCATAAGAGCACTTTGATTTCCTCCACCTTTGCATCAACCTCAAAATCTCGATTCTTGAAAATCTTCCTATTTCTCGTACTCCAAATCACCCAAACGGTAGTGTGCAAAATAAGCCAAAACCCTTTATTCCACTTTTTTTTAGCACGTCCTATCAAACATTCAATTTGAACAAATGGTTTGGGGGTGTAATAAATTCCCCACCTATCCATCTCAAAATCTTATTCCACACCTGAGCAACAACATAACAATGAAGAAAAAGGTGGATAGAAGATTCCTCATCATTCCCACAAAAAAAAAAAAAAAAAAACTCTCTGGAGGCTTCGGGATCAATAGCATACCTTTTCCACAAATTATTCCGGGCTGGAATTCTATCTAGGAGCATTTTCCAAGAGAAAGCCACTATTTTGAAGGTACCAGACTTTTCCAAAGGCCTCCAAAAACCCTTTTTTCCAATTCACCTGGATCATTTTCCAACACAAAAATCCCCTCCAAAAAGTCATAAGTTCATTTTAGCGAGAACACGCCTCCACGTTCCAGTCTCCACCCCCAACTATCTCTCTCGGTATTCAATAGCAAATCATTCAACAACATCAATAATTGCTCAAGTAAACTCTCCTCCCATACAAACAACCACCTTCTCCACAACCACGTCCAATTTCACTCTTCCCCATTTCTAACACAAACCTCACTCAATTTCGCATCCTTTCTATTTGTAATAGCAAACAACCGCGGGAAAAGATCACAAAAAACCCCATTAGCCAACCACTTATCCCTCCAAAACAAGTCAACTCGCAGCTACCAACTTTCTTAAACACTTCCCTTTTGAACCAATCTCCTCCACCTGAATACCGAATCCTCCAACGAAGTTAAATCTCTCCACCATAAAGAAGCATTTCTCGGCAAGTGACTCCACTCCAATCAACTTTCCTCTCAATAGCCTCCGCACACTTTTTTGACAACGACTTCTTTCCACAAAGGACATTCATGTTGTAGGATACGCCAACACCATTTTGCCAAAAGACTCAAGTTGACCGCTCTCACATCCCTTACCCACAAACCACCTTATTTTATATGAAAACCGTTTGATTTTATTTTATTTTATATTTTGTTATAGAAATAGCTTATACATACATAAGCAAGTTTAATTAAGTTGTTTATCCAAACAGGTCAAAAAGTCTACATGACAGTCACAATTGATTAATAACTGATATTCTTACACATGATCAGTTGAGTTAAGCCTTAATAATTAGTTCTAACCCTCATTGACAAAAATAAGTAACTACCTCCATTTGTTATAGTAAACTTGTATGATTACACTACTAATAATCGAATTACCGCTAAAAATAATACAACCTAATGAGATATTTAGCAGAATTAAAATCTAAAGTGCGAAAAGAGAAAGAATTGAAAAAGTACGAACCGCTATCACCGATGAGGAGAAGCTTGATTAGGTAATCGTAATCGGATCGAGCTCTTGCAGGTGGAGCAGCCATCGTGATAATTCAAAAACCTAAAACCTAATATGATTGATCCACGGTGGTTGCTATAGTAGAAGGAGATAGGTAATTTAATTAAGACTAAATTTAAGGGGGAAATTAAGTTAATTGATTTTATTGGAGAGAAAGAGTAGAGAGTGGGGTGTGATAAGTAATAACGAAGTGAAGTGAAGTGAGTGAAAATGAAAATGAAAATGGTGGAAGAGAACAAAGTCGAGATCTGAAAAGCAAATGGAGATTGATTGGATGAAGAGTTTGTTGTTGGTCGAGCGTTGAAATGTGTTTTTTTTAGATTAAAGAAATGAAGATATTTTTTCAGTTTTTTATCCAATCAAAATATATATAATCTCAAATATTATATTATTACATCAATTATAGAATTAATAACCTAAATTAATATATTATTTCACCTAAAATAATTGATATTATGTGTATATTTGGTATCACTTTAGGTCGTCGTGAATCTAGTTTACTACAATAATATAAAGAGTAAATTACACTTCCCTCCTCTCAAAGATGTTTGCATTACACTTCTCTCCCATTTTATGTTAAAATATACACCCCCTCCCCTCTTATTCAAAATATATTAGAAAAATTTTCACTCATCTCCTCTAAGAGAAGCTTGAATTACATTCTCCTCCCCCCTTATGTTCAAATCTACATTTTACTACCTCAATATTTATTTTTTATTTCTAATAATCTAGAAAAATAATAATAATCTAACACAATTCAAAAATAATAGCATTGCGGGTCTATTTTAATATCATAAAAAATTGAATACATATTTTTCGCTATTTTTTATTCACAATTTCATTAACATGTAGTTTTAAACCCTATTATAAAATATGAAACAACCCAAAATAAAATTAAAATATGTGAAAAATTACTAAAGAAAATAAAGCATGGTTATTTAAAAGTTAATTTTATACTCTAAATTATCAAATCAATAGAAAAATATTTAAATTTAATTATCATTGACATTTAGGTTATAAAGAAATGAATTAATTTTTTTTAAATGATGGTTCAAAATTAATATATATCAAAAAAATATTTATTTATGTTAAAATAGATTAAAGTGTAGTGTATATTTAATTATTAAGGGAGCAAATTGTAATTCGAGCATCTTATAAGGGAGGGGAGTATAAATTTTATTTTTCAAGGGAGAGTAGTATAATATTTTAACATAAGAGGAGAGGGGAGTGTAATTCAAAATCTTAATATAATCAAGACCGGCCCATAGCCCGTCAAGGTTGGGCTATGTCACTGGGCCTCAATTATTTTGGGGCCCAAAACATTTTTTTTTTATATGTAAAGTATTTATTAATATTTATATACAGTGAATGCGAAAAAATTTTAAAAAAAGGCAATGTGCTTCAGTGGCGTGCCACCTTATGATTGAGTGTGTGGATGTGGGTTAAACTCCTACTAGGGCAATTTTTATTAATAATTTTCCTTTTAGTGCCTTATTGAGTTTTTGGGCCCAAAATTTAAATTTTTTGTCGGTCCTTAAAAACTAAAACAAGGTCAACAAATTTGTTAAGACGGCCCTGAATATGACTGAAGTTATGATGTTGTTATTCACAAAAATTGATGTTGATATTACATGTGATGATAATGGTGATAATGAATTTATTATTGTGATAATTGATGATGTAAATAGTGTTGTTAATTGGTGAGATAAAATATTAAGTTATATCGAAATCATGGTTGAGATTAATGAATTGTCAATGGTGTTATGTTTGGTGAGATGAAATAATATGTTACAAAGTTATAATTGATGAGATGAAATAATATGTTGTAATGTTGTGTTGGTGAGATGAATAAATGTGATAATGGTGTCGTCATTTGGTGGAATAAATATTGTTTATGATGATAATATTGGTGAGTTAAAATATTATTTATAGTGATGTTATTGGGGAGTCAAAAATTGGTATGGTGTTGATTTTGGTGAGATATATATATTGTGTAATAGTGTTGATATTGGTTAGATATATATTGTGCAATGGTGTTGAATAGTGGTGAGATAAATATTGTATAATGATGTTGACATTGACGAGTTAAACATATGTTTGAACTCTGCATCATTGGTGATGATCTATTTTATACATGGGTTAATTGAGTAAATGGTCCCTATAAGTATTCAGAATTTTGTTTTTAGTCCTTCCAAAATAAAATCACACTTTTTAGTCCTTGTGACATTTTCATTTAGCATTTTATTGATGGTAAATTTTATAGGGACTAAAAGTGCTGACATAATTTTTTACAAGGACTAAAATGTGCGATTTTATTTTGTACCCGACAAAAAAATGAATTTCTGAATATTTATAGGGATCATTTACTTAATTAGCACTTTTTATATTGTATTGGTGAGTTTTTCTCCATGCATCATATGATTGCTAGGAAAATTGGTGAGATTAGTGAGTTTATCTTCAATAAAATAACTGTGACATACAAAATTGGTGAGTAGAATTGGTACCACATGCATATATGTGATAGGAATGAAGTGCATTTTGCATATAAATGTTGGTGTTTGAAAATGGTATGTGTTGCGAATGATGTCTAAATGTTGATGTTTGAAAATTGTGAGTGTTGTGAATGTGTGAATGTCAATGTTTTAAGTGGTGGGCATTGTGAAATATATGCAATATTGTTTAAATACACTATATATATTTTTAATGAATGTATTCTCACCTCTGTTTTGTTGCTGTGTGTTTATGATGTTTGTACTTGTGGGAGTACAGATGCTACCTGATGATCAAAGCCAAGGCAAATGTCATAGCGGGAGTGAGATTTTCCATGACAATGGAAAAGGTAGCCAATGTATGTTTCATTCCCATAAAGTAGAAATCTTGATCCAAAATAGGTTTGTCTATTGACAAATCAAACATTAAAGTTAAATGAATACATATTCAATTACAAGACAATGTGTTTAATTAAGTAGCAACTTCATATAGACCATAATAATTTCTTGTTATTGATATAACATGCACATGTTTATTTTAATGTGGAGTCAATATTATCAAATTTAAACATATGCATTTTCAATAAATAAATAATTAAAATCTCAATATTCTCAAATTTAAATATATGATCTTTCAATAAATGAATAATTAAAATCATTCTAAAAATATAATTACGAAAATTAAAATGAGTCTACAATTAAGAGTAAAAGACTAAAATATTGTTAAATATGTTAGAAATATTCAACAAAAATTATTGTAGAAAGAAACTCAATTAGACAACAATGTTTCAAAAGAATATCGATTAAATTTGACTTTCACAGTTTATCTTGAAAAGCAATTTATTGTGCCTTTTTTTTACAAAATCAATTTATTGTACGTATAAATTAACATGTTATGAATTTAGACAACAATGTATCAAATGAACATAAATCAAATTTGACTTTCAGAGTTCATCTTGAAAAGCAATTTATTGTACTTGTAGATTAATATGTTAAGAATTTATAGTCCAAACACCACTTATTAAATATTGAATTGGTCATAGTATAAAGTTTACAATAACAAAAAGGAGATAAAATCTTAGAATACATGTCACTGATAGGAACATATTCATGGATGTCAAACCAAATGTATGTCTTTGTGTATATACTTGAATATGAATAATACGATCACAATATGAGAAGACATAGGGACTTAACTATTTTTCACGATAATTCAAGAAAGAGTCATGAACATTGCAATTATTGTAAATTATAAGGTTTGTTATAGGTTATCACCGGAGAATTGTGAGTAATATATGCAACAATCAATAAAAATTGATCGCATGAGTAAATTTGCAAGTGTAGTAAAAATTAATTTGTAAAAATGATTTATAAATATACTTATATGACTAATTTTCATTGGTTATTATATATATTATCCACAATTTTTTAATCATAGCCATGAAACTCCCGCAAAAAAATACGACAATGATTAATTAAAAATGAAGAAAAAAACTAATTTAAACTTGTGCAAAATTTAAACTCACAAGCTCTTTAACTACTGTTGAATAAACCAGCTTATTTAACTTACAGTCTGGATGGAGGAATACTAGACGATGATACAAACCACTCTAATGGGAAGAGTGGTGGTTTGATGATGAAAATGTTTTACTAAAGTAAAAAGAAAATTGTTAATACAGGATTTGGTATCCCTCTATATACAGGTATAAATGAGTAGTTTTTATTTTAACAGGTAAAGATAAGTAGTTGATATACTTTAAACTTCATTCATAAAATTGTTTTACTGATTTCTTGTATAAGCTAAGCGATTTTTATGTCATTTTAATATTTAAAAGGCCACGATTTTAAAACCGCACTAGGCCACAACCTATGTTAGGCTGACCTTGGTGAGGGACTTCCTTTCATTAGTTTATTAAATGACGATCCGCCTGTGAATTAAAAATTGGGATTTTAAGGGACCTTTAAATGATAAATATTTATCAAATAAACTATTAATTTGTTTCTACAAATGATTAATCAACCATTTTAAATACTAGTTTTTTTATTTTGCTGTTTAGAGTATTGTATAATAATGCTTCTTTATAATCTTGGACTAGATAGATACAGAATTAAGCTACTGGGTATATACAATATCACACATCATATATCTATATATGCATCAATATATTGAGGGATATGTTGGTTGTGTGTACCGGAAGTGCCAACATCGGTGGCATCGTCATTGGTGGCAGTGTTTGGGGACTCCTCTATGATTTTGATGGTGGAGGACGTGGGGGAAACGGTAATGATGATGCCTACAGATTGAAAGACAAGATATAGATCATTGATAGTGTCGTGATATTGGTCTGAATATTTTTGTGCATTTTTGTACTACCTACTATTACAACCGAATGAGTGGTGCATGAGTTGGATAGATAGAGTTTTGGTCTCTTAAGGTTGCTACCTAAGACATATACTAATGATTTTTCAAAAAGATATAAGGCCCCAGGTCAAGAAAACAATGTAAAACATAAGACCCTAAATCCGATACAATATGGAAATAATAATCATATAGTAATTGGTACTCATGAATATATATATATAAAAAATAAAGTAATGCATCAATTTCGTTGTGCTAGCTTTTTACTTCCCAAAGCCAGTATATATTTCAACTGTTACAATAATTAAATCATTGATTTTTTTTACAAGTTATCTTTTTACCAAAATATTGAGTTATGGGTGTGTTTTGAGTGAATATGTGAAGTTAATCAGATATTAGAAGAGAAAGGAATTATAAAAAAGAAATAATTACCAAAAGAAAAATTGTACAACTTTTTTGTCTATATACTCAATCTAATTATAAAAATTAATTCAGATTACATTCCTAAAAAAATTACTTCATTTTATAACATGCTCCTTCGCTCTCTTGTGTACATCTATCGTTGTATTCATTTGAAGTGAATTCTCAAGCAAGATAATGACATTTTTTTTAGTAAAAGCAAGATAACTAGCATGAAATTTGAGTGGTTCATAATATCAATGTGCAATTTTCCTCATTCCTAATATTCATTGTTTTTTTCATTTACTTTGTAGGATCTTTTATATTTATATTTTTATACATTGTATCTATAAAAAAATATCAAACAAAAAGTATAAGCCTTTGGTGTTATTCTCTGGCATACCTTGTGCTAGGAGGACCTTTTGCAATGGTAATATATCTCGTTTTAGCCTTTTCAAAAAAAAATATTAACTACTCTCCTAAGAAAAATTAATTAATAACATGTTAATTTCGTCTAAGGCCTCGAAAGCCCTAGACACGGCTATGGTTATATATCTTGATAAAGAATTTCTCCAATTTTTTTTAAGGAATAAAAAAAAATCTGATTATTCTGTATATTTTTCTAACAAAACAAATAATATTTTAAAAAACAACATACTAACGTGTAACAGACACTAATGTGCCCATATTTGTTTCAATCTAAAAAAATGACAATGTCATTAGAAACAAACTCAAATCGCATTGCCGCTATAAACAAGCATGGTATTTATATAACAAAAGGCAAAATAAATCAAAATGTTTTTATATAACGTATATAAGTTGCATATACATGATCTCCTAAGAAGTCTCGTAAGTGCTTATGCTACTAAATAGATTCAAATAAGCCAATTCAAACATGCCCATAGTTTGAAATGACTCAAATTCCAACAACAACTACAAAGAGAAAAGAACATACCATGAGCTTTTAGGATGCTAAGGATTTTAGTGCCAGTGATACTCTAAATGTAAGCAATTCCATGAGAATCACGAAAAATAACACCAATCTGAGACGAAGTCAACCCCTTTGCTTGAGCTCAACCATGTCATTGAAGTATAAATTTCTTCATTTATGCACAAAAGTCCATCAACATTGCTTGATCAATACTACACCTCACCACATCACAACAACTCAAACAAAAACCATTTTTTTAACAAAACCCACAAACAAAAATAATAACTTATAGTTGAGTGATCTCCTCTGTAACTACTTCCTTCTTCCCAAGCACCAGAAATGCCATTTTTTTTGTTAAAAAATGATTTTCAACACATTATGTTGTACCATCAAAATAAAAAGGATGAGAGAGAAAGGGGGTGGGATATGATGATGTTGTTGCTGTCGAGAGAAATAGACAAAGCGATGGAGGGAGACCGACACCCAGCTGAGAAAGAGGGGCTTTGTTGAGAAAGAGAGAGAGTTGATGGTGAGTTTTGTGAAGGTTGAGAAAAATGAGCTAAGAGGGGCTTTGTCGAGAAAGGGAGAGAGTTGAGGATGAGTTTTGTGAAGGTTGAGAGAAGTGAACTATTGATTGATGAGAGAGAGAGAGAGAGAGAGAAGGGTGAGAGAGAGATAATGGGTGACTAAATGAGAGAAGAAATGGATCATATAGAAGGAAGAGAGGGGGGGGGGGGACTAAAATGAACTATGGGTAATTGTATCTTTATTAATATTTGTCTGAAGACGTGAATAACTTCTTTCAAAATAGGGGCGAATTTATTGCAATATGGAGGGAGAGGAATGTCATTTCAAAAAACACATTTAATTATCACGTGAGAGGAAAAAGTTTGGCCTATGAAGGGTCGCATTTAATACATACAGATGGGAGGGGGGAATATGTTTTATTCCAATGCATTTAATGATATGGAGGGAGAATTTTTTTTGGCTTGATTAGGGTTTATCAATTGTGCGTCCTGATAAGTTTTTATAAT
>Ga0315914_1002652_pt1 | contig 27378 bp, 13 predicted proteins | sample MpolenodulesMG_FD_203920 | JGI IMG/M metagenome (GOLD analysis project Ga0315914, IMG submission 203920) | Medicago polymorpha root nodule microbial communities from Los Angeles, California, United States - elongated nodules | ecosystem: Host-associated > Plants > Roots > Nodule | place: USA...
TCTGTATAATCTGCACAAGAACGTCAGAACGTTCTGAAGCAATTTCACTAACTTAACTTTTCCAAGTAAACCACTTGAGAATTAATTTTAAGTTGCAGGATAATTTTTAAAGGGTCACAATTCAAACCCCCCCTTTCTTGTGACTGTTTTATTCACTTCACTCTTCATAAGTTGAATCATCGGAAGGAGGATTTTCATCAATTTCCTTTGTTGCTGGTTCTACACTTCTTTTAGGGATTTGGTCTTCGACCATTTCATCTAGAGAATCAGCAACATTTCCTTCTAGAGAAATAGGGGAATTAGGAAATCCTTGTTGAGCCACTTCACTTTCCAAATCCTCTTGAGATTGGTTTTCATTTCTTTGGAGATGGCTTTCAATTTGATCTTCTTCGACAACCTCAATGATTGGTGAAGTTGCTGAAGAAAAATGTATTGTATCGAAAGTGGGCATAGCAGTAGATGGGGCATCCTGTATAAAAAGAGAAATTATCAAATTAGTATCTTAAGCCCTGAAGTAAACATAGGTTGAAAAGTAAAGTCTAAAGTAAATGTGGAATACCATTTCACCTCCAGGGCAAGAAATGGCACTCTCTGGCCCCTGGGAATAAGTTCATTGGACTGCCTTCCCTTTGGATTTTAGGGATTTTCCTTTCTCTCGATCAATGTTTTGATCTTTTGGGTTTTCCCAAGTTGAAACATTGTCTTGATCCTTGTCTTGATCTTCAGGCAAAACAATTAAATAATTGGTAAGTAAACCGAAAGAAAGTCGAAGATAAATAAAAAAATTACAAAAGATGAAAGATGTACCATTGAATCTTCATTGGTAGGAGAAGTGATTGTTTCTTTTGGCCTGTTGCTGGAAACTTCAATTGTTGAAGTGTTAGATCTCTTTCGACTCTGAAAAAACAAGGCAAAAAAGGGAGGGGGTAAACATGCCACATTTCAACTGGAGAGTGTTGGTCGAACCCTCCCAAAAAATGATAGAAGCTAAGAGAAAATTAGCATCATATTTAGGACCAGTTGAGTATGCAACCATCACAACTAGGGAAAAGCTTCCTAATTTGTTCAGTGTCCATGGTGGAATTTGGTATGGCCCTAAGAAAGCGTGAATAGTATTGGAAACAGAGTAAGGAATCAATACCTGAAATTACCAGATTTTGGCTTCTTCAGCTTCCATGGAAGGGGTTTGGAACCACACTCAGATTGCTCTTGAGGATGAGAGCACTCAGACTAGCTACGAGAGGGACATAGATGTTTTGCGCAGATGATAATGATGATGATGCCATTACGTTTAATTGCAGAAAAAATGGAGATTTAGATTTCTCAAATATGCAGAAAAATGGTGGTTTTTCTCTGAAGTTCTGGAGAGCTTTTTAATGTTTTAGATATGATTTGACTAAATATGTTAAAAAAATTAGTAAAAAAATTTATATGGAAGACTTAAATAAAAGGAATTTGACCAAAAAAAGAAATTGTTTTTTTTTTTTTACAAAAGAAGGAATTGGTTAGATGTAGAATATTTTTAAATAAAAAGATATTGGTATTTTATTATTGATCAAAATACTAGAATGACTCAATTTACAAAAAATAATGCGTGGTTAAAATGAAATTGTAGAGTTTTTACCTAAATTATTTTATCCACGAGTTAGCTCTACTGATATTGTTGATAGAGTTAATGTGTGTGAATTATTTGTGTTTGTTATTTTTTCTACAAATCTAAAAATAGATATTTTAACATGGTTATTAACATAGAAGTCGTACCAACAAATAACTATGAGTATAGTTCAGTTGCTATAGACATTGCATGTAGATGTTGAATACCAAATTCTGCACTTAAAGTTACTTCTAGAATATTGGATACTTTTTTAAAAAAAAAATATTGGATACTTGTTTTCATAAAATATAAAAATAAGGTACTTCTAGAATACTTGACTAAAACCATCCTAATAGTATCAATATACATATCCGACACGGTTTTTAAGTTTAATGTTTGTTACCTTTATTTTATTTTTTTAACAAATTGATCCTTAAGTTCTTTTTTGTTGCAACAAACTGGTTTTAGTCATACAATATTTACATTGCTATCTATTTTTCATCAAACTTCGTTAAAAAGTGTTTACGTTATCATTTAATATTGAGGTGGCAAGTTTAAAAAGTTCGTGAACAATGATAAATTACACATGTTTTCTCCTTCTTGTTTTCAAATTCATACATAATTTACTAATAAATGTTTCATGATCAACATTATAAATCAAGTCATCGATCGAATTTGTTTCGAACCAAGATTGAACAATACACCTGGAATTCTAGTTTTGAGATCAATGAATTAGGTCCCACCAACTTGCCATTAAACATCTACATAAACATTTTTAACTTAGTTTGTTGAAAAAGGTAATGGTGAAATGAAAATATTTTATGACTTGAAGGACCAACTTATTGCAAAAGAATATATAAAGGACTAACTTGTTAAAAATATCTAATTTAAAGAATCACATAAATGAACTGGTACTATTTTCCCCTAACTTACTCTGAAAATATGTATAAAAATTTTTGAACGATAACTTTCATATTTAATTTTTTCCATGAGCAACCATGAAAAATTATAAATACATGGCTTAATTGAACTTTCGACTCAAAGCACCACCAATGTACGATTTTGTCCTCCATTTCGTGGATAGCTTAGCACTACTAGTTAATGAAACTAACAATAGCACACAACTCTGAAATCTCTGTGTCCAGCCTAATAATATCAACATTGACGGTTGTGCTAAAATTCTCTTTCCAGATACAAATACCAAGTCAATACAATGTATATATTCAAATATGGATTTTTTTTTTAATATTTAAGATACAATATGATTTAAACATGCTAATAAACTTTAGAAAATTTATTAAAAGAATAATAGAAAAAGAGGAAGTTAAATAGATATAGAATGTGTGTAAACGAATATAAAATTATAGTTTTTTTTTTAAGGAATAAAATTATAGTTTATAGTTTTTTGAAAATAAATATATAAATATATATTTACTCCACAACAAAAAACAATTTTAATTTATTTTTCAATAATTGATACTGGTTTTATAAAAACAATAAAGGATTAAAAATAATTGGTGGATTAGTTTAAACGTGATTTAAATAAAATAAAATTGTCTCTGTGTGCTTAGTTCAGTTGATAAGGACAATGCATAATATATGCAAGGTCTGGGATTTGAACCCCGGACATCAACAAAAAAAATATAAAATAAAATTAGGATTCAGCTTACAAAAGTTCAACCATGTTTTACAAATATGTTTTTATTACTATTGGTTAAAATTTAGGAGAGTCAGCATTTTCTTTTTGTTAAGCTAAAATTTAATGTGAGGAGATGCTATTTCAATCTAAGGTACAAAAGATCTTTGAACTTAAAGAGTAATTATAAAAGTATTTATATTTGCTTCTCTTTTAAAACATTAGTGGAATTTAACCAGGGATTTTCAGGTTTAAGATTTGTCTCTTCAGCCAAACACTTGAAAATTCAGAAGAGCCTATTTATTTATGTGGGTCTACTTATGTGATAGAATCCATTTTCAAAATGGAGCACCTGAATTTTAGTTAAACAAAATATTGAAAGTAGTACCAGACTCTTGCTTTTGTTATTAATTAACGGTTAGAATAAAAAAAAATGTCAGTAAAAAAAAATTGAATTGAAACAAAATATGAACTAGGGTTAGTGACAACATGTTAAATAACATTCCCATAATTTCAGGAATGGAATCTTCCGATTTGTCATTAGCTGACCATAAAGTGTGTAAGTTTATAATGAATTTATACTTGATTTGGGTATTGTAGTTTTCATAATGGATACTTGCATATATAGATTTCCTTTACATTTTTGACATCATACTTTTAGTTTAATAAGACATCATCGTCATTATTGATTAGGTTTTATCAACAAAAAAAAATCATTACTCGTTAGTTGGTACTAGAGTTTCAATAAAATGAAAGAAAGGTTAACCAAAGTGTTTGGGACACTCTTAGGAAACTTAAATACTAAGTTTTTATAAAAAGGAAATGTTAACTAGTGTCTTTGGGACATTATTTAATGATCTTAAATGACAACTTTTTATGGAAATTTGTGTAATCAGTACATTGAAAATTGAAAACTTTAACATTATTAAAGAATAGTTACTTAATAATGCTTAAAGAGTGCCCCTGTCCAAGGGGCACTGGTTAACAAGACCCTTATAAAAATTATATTTTTGTATTTAATGAATTGAAAATTGAAATGTTTGACTTTTTTAAAAAACAATTTCTTAATTTAATATGCTTGAAAAATGCTTTGATGGATGTACTCCTTAGCAAGATCCATAAATGACATCTCCGTGAACTTAGTTCAGTTGGTGAGGACAACACATAATATATGTAAGGTTCGGGATTCGAACCCCGACAAAAAAAACCCATAAACTTTATCAAATTTATTGGACAATCTAAACATGCATACAATAGATTTTCTTTTGAGGGGATGCATACTTAATAGTTTGCATTTATTTTTGCAGTACGTAAAATGAGTGTCTAGATGATCACATTTGACATTTTTTCCTTTTAAATCCACAAACAAACAAAACTGGTTTTAGGAAAAGAAGAAACAATTACATTTCTTAAAATTAGTATTACCTCTATCCTAAATTATATGTCGTTGTTGAAGAAAAAGATTCTTAAATTATATTTCGCTTTGCAATATTAATGAATCATTAATATTACTTTTTCTATTATATCTTTAACTATTTATTAATCTCTCTTTTTTCATTTATCTTTCCCTTATAATTTATTAAGGATAAATTTGTAAAACAACTCATAATATCTTCTTTTTATTGAAGGAACAACTCATAATATCTATTTTTCAAACAAAATTAATTGCATATCTTAATACGTCTGAAATGTCAAAAACGTCATATAATTTGGTACCGATGGATTAGTATTTTAACTTGTAAGTGTTTTGAAAAAATTGACCCATTGAAGTGTTTAAAGATAATAAACATAACTATTAGTATTATTCAACCTTGGATAACCATCACATTTCTCAAATAAGTCATGGCATTTACATCCAAACGACCAAACATTCCAATTCAAACTCTAACAATCATGTAATGACACATCCAAACTTTCCAATTCAACTCTAACAATCATGTAATATTTTGCACCATCCTAAAGTCGTCCATAGAACGAACCTATGTGAATCCAATAAATGAAAATATTGACTACCACAAACGATTCGAAATAAAAATTCACTCCCTAGTATATCACAATGAAAGAGACCCCGTAAGGATGCCATATTGAATATCTACCACCACTCTAACCAGTGAAACCACCAAGTTCTGGCAAAAGGCTACCACCACTGCCATTTTCAATGATATCAATAGTATAACAATATTATATAAATTCTTATCTTTTTTAATGAGGGATAACCTTGGCGTAACTGGTAAAGTTGTGTAAAAAAACAAGTTAAGGCTGCGTACAATACTTCAAATGGTGGGACCCCTTCCCGGGTCCTGCGTATGCGGGAGCTTTAGTGCACTAGGTTGCCCTTTCTTATCTTTTTTAAATGACACCAACAAAATTGTATTTTCATAGTCAAATTTATTTAAGGAGATAATTGAAAGTGAAAAAGACAGCTCAAGACTTTGTATTCTCTTTAAATATAAATAATGTAGCTTCTATGGTTCTGTTTGCATATAGTTCTCTACATTTTAGGTCAAATTTAAACTTTTTTTTATGTGTTTACTTAAATAGTATTTAAGGTATTAATTACTTTTCTTGGATAATTTTTATGCATTTGTTACACTATTCACAGATTTGTCAAAATTTTACAAAAACTCATTTAAAAGTAATTTCGAAAGCTACTAAGACAGTAGTGTTATCTTAGTCCACCCTTAGTTTTTCTTCAATTTTCTTAAAGTGAATTTCTACTATTTTATGAAATAAACTGAACAGTTTAGTTTATATAGATAGCACCATAAAACTTTTCTTCTTAGTCTTTGCAGTGTGAAGAAAGAAAGGATCAATTCATCTGCAAAACATAAAAAATCTAAAAAAACCGAAGGTGGTTCCGACAGGAACATGACATAAGGGAAGGTTCGAAATGTTGCAATAGGTTGATCTTCTTTAGAGACAATGTTTCAAGGAATACTCAACGGGTTCCCATGGCAAGATATAGAAGGTTTTTTTTTTCCTAAGAAAAAGGTTTTTTTTAGAAGGTTGATCTTATAAAAGAAAAGTTTGCATATAACATGAAGGAGAAGGTTGATCATATAACATTTATCACTAAAAAGATTACTGGGTTGAGTCACGATCAGATCACTCTCCTTAAGACATTTCATGACACTACCTAAAGTTGTATAAGGTAGACTACCAACCGTACCGCCTCCAAGATAAAACAACTCAGTTCAAACTGTGTGATTACCTATTGCAATGTAGATAATCGTTTGAGAATTAACATCCTCAATATGGTATGAATACAAATCAAATATGGTACAAATACTAGTTGAAATAGAAGGGACAAAAAGAGAAGATGCAAAAAGAAAGACTCGTCAACATACGTCAAATACGTAGAGAAGAAAATGATTCGAAGTTTCAGAATACTTTTTGGTGTACCGAATGAACTAGGAGAACTCTCCTTTTACAGGGAGAGTTCCTAATTAATCTGGAGAAACTTAAAAATTAAGTAAACTTAACAATTAAGCAACCCGTAGATTAAATGAAACTTATTCGTTAAGAAAGTGCTTTTGGATACCGATTAAAATAATAAATTAATTTAACATTTTTATATGATGATTAATATACATCTTTTTTACCCAAGCCCGGCCCGACCATCTAGCGGCGGCACGATATATATATTTACTTTTTTTAAGAAGTTAAATTAGCTCACCGAAATTGACACCGGAGAGAATCGAACCTGAGACCTCAAGGAAGAGCGCACTCACAGGTCCTAAGTCAATACCACTAGGCCAACCCAAATGGGTATATATATTTACTTGAGTGCTCACTACATTCACAAAAATGTTGTTTACTAGTGTTTCTGGTAAACAAGAAGGGTTGGTTTTGGTTATTACAAATAGGATCAAACCAGAAATCCTAAGACATGTTGTGCAAAGTTTTTCGAGAAAGTGAGTGAGTGTTCATCAAATTCGTTGGTTGCTTTATGAACAAGACGAATTTTTATAGTGTATTTTGACAAAAAAAAGTAAAGGAAATGCAAGTAAAAGACTTTAAAAGTTTAAAATGCAGAAACTTAAAGAAAAGGTAAATTGCATTGCATTAATGTAAAGGTGGTTCGACAAATCAGATTACATGCATTCTGTATGACTCTTTTCTCTAGACGCCGGTACTTCGAGTGCTAGAATTCGATAAGTGATTTGCGACCTATTTTCCATATGAAAAACTACTATTCATACATAGTAAAATAACTGGAAAAAGGCTAACTGCCATATCAACACTTCTTCCATCGAAAACTGCTTGTCCCCCACGTCTTCACTCAAAGAAACTGCTGCTTTTGAATTCAAATGCTTTCCTCTTCGACAATAACTCTTGACTTTGACAAATTTACATCTTGACTCACGTCTTGTCGAACTTCGAAGCTTTTAGACTCTTCCAAGCACTAAGTCTAGACTCTATCGAAATCCTCGTGCTGAAAAAAAAAAAGATTTTGATTCTTGAAAAGTAAAAAGTCAACAAATGTTGACTACATTAATTGAGCTTGTCAAAATTACAGGCTAACAAATGTGTACCCCAAGGACATGCCCTTAGAAGTGAACCCCTTTTATATAAACACTACTAGTGTGTCTTATCTTCTCTATGAGAGAATTTTTTTTCAATCGACACAACACTAGTGCTATCCTAATTGGACTTTGTGTTTATTTTTCCAACTTCAACTCATTTAACTAGTGTTCCAGCAATTCCCCCCATTTGAATTGAAAAATGGTTTCAAGAAAATAACGTCAAAGACGTTTCAATAAGGTTGCTAATAAACAAAGGTGTTGCCTGCAACTTGAAATTTTGCACCGCAAGTAAAATTCTGATTAGCAAGAGTTTCTCTTAGCATTAAACTCTACTCAAATATATAACCCTCACACTATCTTTTTCCTAAGGTGTATTCTAAAAAGATGTACGTTTATGGCCTTGAACATTTATCCCAATTTAAACAAACCCTCTAGGTATTCTTCCTCGAAATCACATATGAACCAGCCTCAGTTCAACATTCGTATAGATGACTCTGTCAAGAGTACTCATGTAGCTTTGTACTCCACTTCATATGGAGTATAGATCTCATTAAGAGTTTTTATTATCTTGTCCTCATGTTACTTCAGGAACCATGCTTGTCTAGTTTTATCGTAGCATGTTCTTATCATCTCATGACTTATTATTACCATCACTTGTGATTTATAGGCATTAGTCTCATCCTACTAGATGTATTTAGGATTTTTCTATTTTGTTAGTCCTTTCGTCAAAGGATCAACTAAGTTTTCATAAGTACGTACAAAATCTACTATAACTTCTCCATTAGAGAGAAGTTCATTAATTGTATTGTGTTTTCGCCTTATCTGTCGTCTCTTACCTTTGTAAAAGTGACTCACAATCATTGTAATAGATGCAGTACTATCACAATGAATTAACATATACGGTAACAGTTTTTCCCATAAAGGGATCTTAGCTAGCAAACATCTTAGCCAACTTGCTTCATCATTATAAGTAGTTAGTGCTATCATCTCAGACTCCATTTTTGATTGGGTCAGAATTGTCTGTTTCTTAGATTTCCACGAAACAACTCCTCCAGCGATGAAAAATATATAGCCACTGATCGCTTTGAAATCATGTGATAAACTGTTCCAATCTACATCATTGTACCCTTCAAGTACAACATGGTAACTTGGATAATGTAGTCCTAGTCATGGTCATTTTGGAATATCTCATGACTCTTTTAATAGCATATCAATTCTCCTTACTCATTCTACTTGTCAACTTAAATAAGAGTCTCACGAGACATAGGTAATGTCAGGTCTACTACAGTCATTGTCATACTTGAGGCTGTCAATGATGCTCGCATATTCAGTTTGTCTAATACCATCTTTGTTGTTCTTGAAGAGTTTTACATTTAGATTATAAGGTGTCCTTGCAAGTTTACAGTCAAAATAATTATATTTCCTTAAGATCTTCTCAACGTAGTGAGATTGTTCCAAAGAAATTCCTTGTTCTGATCTAGTAATCTTGTTTCCAAGAATTACATAATTTTCTCCTAGGTCTTTCATATCAAATATTTTGCACAACAAAGATTTCACAACATTTACAGCATGAATGTTCTAACCAAATATGAGTAAGTCGTCTATATATAGACATATCATTGTGCAAATGTTATTTTCATATTTGTAATAAATGCATTTGTCACTTTCATTCACTTTGTACTCATTTGAAGTCCTTAGATTGTCAAAATTTTCGTGTCATTGCTTAGACGCTTGTTTTAGACATATATAGAGTTGTCTAACTCATAGACCTTGTTTTCTTGTCCATAGATCACAAAACCTTCATGTTGTTCTAAATAGATTTCTTCTTCTAATTCACCATTTAAAAAAATATTTTTAACATTCATTTGGTGTACTATCAAGTTCACATCCTTCATGTATTATTTTTTTAAATGTGAAATGTGAAAATAAGATTCCTTCTATATTAACTAAATGATTGAAGTCAAGTAATTAATTAACTCTATCAAAGATTAAGAAAATTATTCAACTTAAGTGATTAATGAGTCTATCAAAGATTAATTGTTCAAGAAAATCTGAGTTCGATTCTTTCCGATCTAAGTCTGAATTACTAGTGCTAATTTTCCATGAGATTTGGAGGATTAACAAAAAAAAATCCTTCTATATTATCAATTTTTTTTTGCCAAATAACCTGGTGGCTATAAATTCATATCTTAAAGATGAATAATTTGGTGTTTGGGGTTTAAAACTCCGGTCTTTACATATATTATGCAATGTCACTATCAACTGAGTTATATTTATGCGGTTTTTTCTACAGTATCATTCTAATATAAATTCTCTATAAGCTCCGCCTTCTTCAACATCCGGACCACTCGCATATGCATGCATACGCTTCTTTGTTGATGAAGATCTTTGGTTTAAAGGAATTCCTAACATTTCTTTCCAACATGTACCTAGAGAGGGAAACTGTTGCGCATATTTTTTGCCCAAGCTCGTCCATTCTTCAAGGTTAGGTATGATAATTTGGCAGATTCCTCCTTCGGAGTTGGAGTCAATGTTGAGGCTTGATGTCCCAGGCTAAGCCCTGTTTGTGATTTCTCTTCCTTTTTTCATTTTTCCTTTGTCATTCTACCAAAAAAAAGTAATCCTAATTTTCATTTTTATAAGTTTCCTTTTGTGAGTGCAAATTAGTGTTTTTAATAATAACTTTTATATATAAGATAAGATCAAAATATAATGCATATAAAATAGTACGGAAGTAGTAAAAATACTATGGCGTCTCTCATAATTCTAAAACACTGTTTTTCATCATATAGCATGGCAGTCATCATGCGCTTCAACTTGTTATTATTCTTATTTTTTTTGTCAAGTAGTTTAGTGGCTAGAGCTCACACAATTTAATTGTGGAGAAGTGGAGTGTCCGGGGTTCGAACCCCGGCCCCTGCATATAAAATGCAATATCCCTACCAACTAAGCTAAGCTCACGGGGATTTATTATTCTTATTTTTATTATTTGGTGTGAAAGGAAATTTCATGAAATAAATAAAAAATAAAAAAATCACAAAGCAAATAATAAATTAACAGACATATATAGACTTAACTTCCTTTAAGTAATTGTACCACGTTAAGATCCTCTCTATTTTTCTCCTTCCATTTTTCCTTGAGTACTATGGTTTTGAAGAGTTTTATAGTGTATCTTTGATAATTGAATCAATCGGATGTCACTTTAGTGTACCTATATTTTCAAAACATTTGTAATATAAAATAGGGTTAATAGTGATTTTCACCCCTGTAATATAGGTCCTTTCCGGTTTTCTCCCTTATAAAATTTTCGGTTTGATTTGCATCCTTGTAAAACTTTTTTTTTTCTTCGGAAAACACCCCTCCTCCATCCAACTCATCAAATGCGCATATGTGGTGCTCACTTGGCTTTTTTTTAATTTTTATTTATTTTTAATTGTCCACATGAGATTTTATTTTTTAAAATATCTAAAAATTAATTTCCAAAAATAAAAAAATAATCCTAAAAATCAGAAAAATATTAAGATTTTATCCAAAAATATTAAAAATTGAAAAAAAGTTCAAATATTAAAAAAATCTGAAAAAAAAATTCGGTTTTTTTTCGAAATTATTTTTTTTAAAGATTCTGGAGTTTAATTTTCAAAATTAATTTTTATAATTTTTACTACAACAAAAAATTCTGATTTTTTTTTTCAAAAATTTTATTCCAGATTTTTATAAAATCTTTTTTGAAAATAAAATTTTAGAATAAAAATCATTTTTTTACGAAAATTTTGAAATTAAAAAGTTCATTTTTTAAACAAAAAATATAAAATTTGGAAAATATTTTTCGTAATAAAGAATTTTTTTAAAAATTTCCTAAATATTTTATTTTCAAAAATTAATTTTAAATTATTTTTATTTCTAAATAATATAAATGAATTTATATTATACTTTTTTTTAAAAAAAAAAAGGCACAAATGCCACGTGTGCCCTTAAAAAAATAAAAATAAGTATACAGTCAGCACGCCACATAAGCATATGTGCACAGTCAGCATGCCACACAGTGTACCATGTCAACAAATATGCACAGTCATATGGGGGAGGGGTGTTTTCCAAAAAAAAAAAGTTTTACGAGGATGCAAATCAAACTGAAAATTTTACAAAGGCAAAAATTGAAAATGGTCTATATTACAGGGTGAAAAACATTATTAACCCTACAAAATATAGAGAAGATATTGACTCAACAATATCTAATTAACTTTGTTTTTCTTTAAGGGATACATGCACATGTTTAATTTGTCTAGTTGAAATTACAGACAACCATAACTATAAAAATGAGATTTTTTTTTTTTTTTTAAGGAAACTATAAAGATGAGATATCAACCAAAATTTACTTCTTAAATCAAACAAAATATACTTGCATATATTTTGTTCCATTTGTTCCCTATTGACCTTAACAGTCAACACAATAGACAAATTTTCCCCTTGTGGTCACCATTGTTTAGTCACTATAACCAATTAATAACACATACAAAATGTCGCCATTGTCTCTACAGTATTATTTATGAGTGGTGTGGCACTCCTCTAGAATATATGCATAGTACTTGCTTTATGTGATCACTATTATAAATAAATATATTTTTTTCTTCACATTCATTGAATATATGATTTAAAAATGATTTATCTGAACTATATTATAAATTAGATTTATAAAAGTAATCGGATGAGGTATGACACTAAAATTGATACACGTATATTTATTTAGACTTTAATACATTTTGATCTTTTTTCTTTAAAAAAAAAAATAAATCAAGTTTTGGTCTTTGTATTTTAAAAACGGGTTTGTAAGTCCCCAATTTAAACAAAAAAAAAAAAACTTGAATTTTCATCTCTCATTTCATTTTAGAGTAATTTTTTATGATGTAGTATCACCTAACAAGCTCGGTCACGTCATAATTGAATAGATCACATCATCAAAAGTGATAAAAAAAAATAAGATTAGGAATCAAACTTTTTTTAAAAAACTTTAATTTGGGACCAAAAATCTAATTTTTTAAAATGGTAGACCAAAAAAAATTTCTTCCAAAAATAGGAGAATAAAAGGTACATTTAAATCAGTTATTTATTATAATTAAATAACATATGAATATTTTTTGAAGAAAAATAAGATATAAAGATTATTAATAAAAAGATTTAAATTGAGAATCGAGCAAAATATATATGCATCAAAAGATAGCAATTTGTTTTATTTCGAAAATATTCTAAACAAAATATGAAATTTCTCATCGTCATTTATCTACCACTAAAAATCTAAACATGATGTAATTAAATTTAATATCTTTAAATCCGATCATCACTTCTTTCTTTTTTTTTGAGAGAATGATCATCACTTCTTTGACACGTCTTTATGACCAATGTAAATATGTTTGAAATGTAGGTAATGAATGTCTAAATTGTGTCGAAGCAAATAAATAGTTTTTTATGCCTATGTTTGGGATGTTGGATAGTGACATGTGTTGCACGAGTATCATACAGCTATTAGCCATGAAGACACGATTAATTTTGGAGGTGTCCATGCTTCATTGAATATTAGGTTTCAATTTTTATTTTTAGTATCTACGTTAGAGTGTAAATTCTGTGTATATATTTTTTAGGAAATACTAACAACCACCATAAGGGTTAAGAAGTTTAAAAAAAAAAATTATGTTAAAAAGATCCGTTTGTTATAGCTTTTTTAAGAAAAAAATCACTTATTTTAAAAAAATAATCACTTTTATGAATTTTGCATCCATTTGTTACAACTTTTAAAAAAAATCAGAATCTAAAAAAAATCTAAAAACAGCTTCAAATGAAAAGCTGTTAAGAGCAGCTTCTCAAAAATTAGATTTTTTTTAGAGGAGAAAGAAAATATTTTTTAAAAAATTGAACTAATTTTGTAACAAAAAATCTCTTTTATATATTTGTATCATAACAAACTAGATTATTTGTTTATAAAAAGTGATTTTTATTATGGTAAACAAACACAAAATAGATTCTAATTTTTCATAAAATCTCTAAAATATAATCTCTAAATTATTTTATCTCAAAATCACTTTTATTTTAATCCGTAACAAACAGACTCTTATTCTACTGCTTACAACTTTAGAAATGGACTTTTTCTACTAGAATATATAACTTATTTCTTCTTTTTTTTATTTTCTTAACAACTGCCCTAATAATATTATTCTTTCGTTGTTGCTTCAAATAAACTGTCATGTCCCGTGAGTTTAACTCAGTTGGTAAGGACAATGCAACTCAGTTGGTAAGGATAATACATAATGTATACAAGGTCTAGGGTTCGAACTCCGGACACCAACAAAAAAAAAACTTTGTCCTTATTGGTATACACGTTTTTATATTAATTCACACAACACATCTGTTGCAATAAACATTTTAAAATGGAAACATCATTGCCTCTTGCAAGTGATAGCTTTTCATATAGTTGGTTATCAAACTCTAATAAATCCCCTGTGAGTTACCTTGATGATGAGCCACATAGAGACTCTTTTAATAGTTTCTATGGAGATAACACCTCAAATAATAGCCCAAACTTCAATTTTGATACTTGCATCTCTCAATCAAATGTTGTGCTTGTTCATGCTGATGAAATTTTCTCTGATGGCTTTCTTAGGCCTTTTTTTAATGACTCTTCAAATGTAGAGTTGTTCTGTAATTCTTCCGAACTTATTCAAACAAAGATTGATACTACTTTTTCTTGTAGAACATTTTCTTCAAGGAATATGGAAATTCGTCATGGTTTTCTTACAAGGTTGAGAAAATCAACATGGAGTACTTTGGTACAATTTTTAAGGTATTTCAAGACATTAAGGCATAAAATGGAGAAGTCATCAAGGAAAAAGACCAAAGATAATGATATTGATAAGACAGATTGGTTAGTTAAAAGCTTGAGTAGAAGTTCACATATATCATCTCCTATTGGTAATTTTCATGTTGATCATGATAACTCAATTTATGAAGCAGTCCTCCATTGCAAAAGATCAATAGGTATATAATACATATGCATATAGCCATGCTATTTTTATTTGATTTATATTTTAATAGTTTTGTGTATGTGTCTATGTTTGTATGTATACTATTGATTAATTCTTGGACGTTAAATTCATTATTTTCCTTATTTCAGGAAAATGATCCTAATTAGTTGAAGAGGAGAATTGTAGGAGGAAGTGGTAGGCATGCACCTAGAGATATATTGTACTGATTTAGCATTCCAATTTTTTTTTTTCTTGGTGTAGTTTTTATCTGTTTAGATATTTGTCTTATCTTTTCAATGCTATAAATATAAAGAAAATTTTCATGTACTTTCCTTCTTTTTATATTAACATAATGTCAGTCAAGTTTTAGGTGGAGGTTCTTAGATCATCAAGGTTACCCTCAAGGTCATTAAGGTTTCTGGAGACTTCCAGAATATAATCTCTGCCAAAATAAAACAGGATGACAAATTTGAATATCAACAAACGAATACCGATTTGTAGCTGATAAATTTAAAGAACCCTAAAAGGCCTTCACAATGTCCTTGTATTTTCTTAAATAGTTTTGTTTTTCTCACTTTATCATATTGCAACATACTAACATCAATGGCACCTCATCAATTTTAGAAAAGATATACTCTTATGGAGATATTAAATAGTTGGCTTAAATGCACTTTTCACCCATATGTTTTTAAAAGTTGCGATTTTGACCCCCTTTAAAAAAAAAAGGATATTTTGGCCCTCTAACTTTAAGCCCTATTTTGATTAGTTGATTTTGATGGAGATTATGACAATTTCTCAGTCTCTGATGGAGTAAACTGACATGGGGATAGAAGGACGCTGATAAGTGGAGTTCAAACTGGCATGGTGTAACTTTTGCCCCCCTAAAGAAGGATCCACTTATCAGTTTGGACTCCACCTATCATGCCAGTTTGGATACCATGCAAGTTTGAACTCCACTTATCAGCATCCTTATATTCCCATGTCAGTTTACACCATCAGAGACTGAGAAATTGGCATAAAATTAGCTAATCAAAAGAGGGCCAAAAGTTAGGAGGTCAAAATATCCATTTTTCTAAAAGGGGCCAAAATCGCAACATTTTGAAACATAGGGAATGAAAAGCGCATTTAAGCCTAAATAGTTAGGGAATGCTTGCAAGGTGTTGGATTAATGCACAAGTCTGATAAGTGTGGCATAGTAGTTATCTACCGGATGTACGTTTGACAAACGTACATCCGGTAGATAACTATCAGATGTGTATTTAGGGGGTCTTGGAGATATTAGAAGGCCTAAAGCAAAACGTTCATTTGATTATTGAAATGGCCCAATGAAGTGTTGTATAGTAATATACTAGTTGATGTTATTTTCTAATTAAGAGTTAGAATCATGGACTCAAACTCAGCTACTTAAACAGACATTTGCTTCACTAGTTCAAACAAATAGTAGACAAAGTCACTAAAGAGAAACAGTTCTGGATCATTTATGGAACTATAGAAAAGATTTTACAGGAAACTAGATTTGTTTCCAACTCTATTATTGATCTGCCCGTGTGAATATTCTATAAAAAGTCATTGACATTTATTTTGCGACCAAGAGAGAAGATGTTCATATGCTACTGTTGAAAACGAGGCAGCAGACAAGAAGGGCACAAGGGACAAATAGTGTTGGAAGAAAAAAACCATAATTCCTTCCTTCAACTAATTTGCATCCTTTTGTTCTCGTGTTGGTATATGTGTACTCCTTATCAACGAAAGAACATTGGATAGTGACCTTTATAAGTACTACTATTATAGGGATAACAAGTCATGCCTTACATTAACTTGTGATGATAAAATCTTTGCCCATCTCACTCAAATTAGGAATCTGTTCAAACTTGCTTTTGACAAATAAGGGCAATCAAGTGGTGGATGAAGTGGCTGGTGTTGAAATTTAGGGTCTAACTCAACCTTATAAAACCGGCTTATAAAGTGAGGATTGCCTCCTCTTTATAAACTCTTCTCAAGAGTTTTGTCTATCCGATGTGGGATTTGGGTTTTTCCCAATACACCCCCCTCACGCCCAACATTCTTTAGGGCTTGGGCTTGAATAGGTAGGTGACCCTTGAATTCGACAAGCTCTGATACCATGTTGAAATTTGGAGCTTAACTCAACCTTACAAAACCGGCTTATAAGGTGAGGATTGGCTCCCCTTTACAAACTATTCTTAAGAGTCTTGTCTATCTGATATGGGACTTGGGTTTTTCCCAATAGCTGTCTGGCAGTTACCATGGCCCAAACGCTGTGAAAGTTTTAATAATATGAAGTACCAAATTAGGGTTGATTTGATGGAGTTGGCTTTGGACTTAAGAGTGCGTTCTTTTTAAGATTTCAGGTTCGATTGTCTCTGGTATCAATTTGAATGAGCTAATTTAACTTAAAAAAAGAAGAAAAAAAAGGATATGAAACACCAACACCGACACATTATGCATGACACTGACATGTTGACATGGATAATAAATTGACAAAAATAGAAGTGGTTGTATTTGTATGTAACTAGAAGAACTAGACTCTAACCCGTGCGATGCACGAGTTTTGTAGAGTTTCATATATAAAATATTAAATTGGCTATATTATTACTTGTAGAGTTGCATATAAACTCAGAAAGAATCAAACTAAGTGACAATTGAGAATGATCGACATGCACAATCTTAGAGAATCAAATTAACAAAATTTAGTTTGCATCAACAAAAATGAATATGGAAATCAACAAAAATGAATATGGAATCAAAGTCATTACTTTGCCAAAACAAAGATTTTTGCAAATAAAAAGTCAGAATAAACAACTTCAAGTAATATAATATAGGAGAAACAAAGAGGCCGGCAAAATTACAGGAAAAAGTGAAGTTACTAATGATAAAATTATCATCTGGATCAATCAAATTATTTACAATTATAAAGGTGCAACTTTAATATCGTAAAACGTAGTAAGCGTACACCAAAAAAAATGAAAAAAGAACTACTATCAATAAAGGTACCGCTAATAATAAAAAATAACTGCTATGAGAGAGGAAACCGCTAGGGCGGTTGGGGATTTAAAAAAAATGTTTTAGTCATGTATTTCATTTTTGGAAGCAAAAATATGTCAAAAAAAGTAGAAGTGGCATATGGTACCTGGTTCAATTCCTTGTACCATATGCCACTTCTATTTGCTATTAAATAATATGAAAACCGTGTATTATGAAAAATATAGAAAATAATTTATTCTCCTCTCTCGTGACAATTTCACTAATTTGATGGGTTTCATGATCAATTTACTATTAAATAGTGGGTTCTGCTAACCGGTGTCCCCATGACACTGGTTAAGCACACAATAAAAGGAAAGCATTATTAAAAAAGGAAACTTTTTAAATTTTTTATAGATTAATAACACAATTTTCCCTACATTAATTACTATAAATTCTCCTTTTTTAGTACCCTTAATCAGTGCCCCGGAAACACCGGTTAACATTTTCTTTAAATAATATGAAAACCGTGTATTATGACAAATAGAGAAAATAATTTATTCTCCTCTCTCGTGACATAAATATAATAAAACAATTTATTCATCTCATTTAATCTCACTATCATTGATTATACTCTTAATCTTACAAATTTGTATATAAAACAAAAATATAATCACTAAAAAATATTACATTAATTATAATATTTTAAAAGTTGTCACGAGTTTTCAAAATTTTATCGACTTTTTCACACCGGTAGATAAAAATTTGCTTCGGAAAATATAAACTCATAATCCGCAACGAGTGTCGTGCAAATATTTAACAATGTATTGTATATAAAATAAAAAAACACTTAAAACGAACGCTATATTAATGATATTTAGAAAATAGTCATAAGTTTTCAAAAGTTTATTATATCAACTTACTCATATCGGTACATAAAAATTTGTTTCCATTTCCTCAAAAAAAATAAAAATTGTTTCCACGAATAAGCAAATAAAATCTGCAATTGGTACGGTGCAAATATTTATCGAATTTTTAGAGTTTAATGACTGTGTGTTGACGGTCTAAAATAATTTTGCAACACAACCAATCAAAACACTTAGAACACTACTAAAAATGTAAAAAACAGTGAGGAAAATTTAGAGAGAGAAAACGTGAAATCCCTCTCTAATTCCGTCACTAAATTTTGCGACCAAAGAATTTGTTAGAGATTTAATTTTTTCCATCACTAATTTCTCTCCCTAATTTTACTTTTTCTAGGAGTGGAATCACAACATCAATTAATGTTTTTAATTTATGAGACAATTTAAAATGCTTAGATTGGTTGTGTATGAAAAGTTGTTTTATACCGTTAACCCACCATCATTATACTCAAATTTTATATATGAAAGAAAAAATATTACATAATGTTGATAAAAGTAACTTTAATGTTTTTCTTGGATGTAAGGGCACATGCATATCAGCAAATGATAAATTCATTTTGATTATTTATCTTTCAATCATCTATCTTTGATGCCTAATTTGAAATAACAGTTTGTAGAAAAAATAATTAATTTCAATAAACAGGTATGTACTTACATTGAGTATAATATCTAAAATTAGAATTTAGTGATGTTTATGTCATGCCTTGAGAATGCTCTCGAGGGAGTTATTTATAGCCTTCAACGGGCTTGGATTTTCATGATTTAGGCCCTAAGTTATTTGGGGCCTAAGTCACACCTGCAACGTTCTAGATGTTTCTAGAAGCACTTTGAGGCGGCACCCTTGAGGTGCTCGCCTAAGGTTATTTAGGCCCTTATGGAGGGCGTTGTGCCTTTACCTATATTTTTTATTTATTTTGAAAACTCGGTATCCGATCTAAGGACCGACTAATCCGAGGGGACCAATCCCACCGCCCACTTACGGGGGCCCCGTTCTAAGCTAGAGCAAAGCTTTGTATGGACTTGCCCACCAAAATTGGCACCAGAGGGAATCGAACCTGAGACCTTGAGAGAAGCACACTCCAAGATCCCAAGCCAACGACTAGACCAACCCTAAATGGGTGCCTTGACCTAGATATTATCGGTCCACAAACCCCCAAACACGAGTGTTAGAACAAGGCGAAGTAGTTTATAAGGAGACTATAGATCCAAGTTAGTAGAAAAAATATATTGATATATTTCAAAATAAAAACTACCCCAATTTTCAAGAACTATTTTAGTTTTTAAAGGTCTTTTATTTCTTATTATGCTGATAATTTCTCTTTAAGCCTAAACACACAATTTCTCTTATTATGCGAAGTAGTTTATGCTGATAATTTCATGTAACAATAATACCATCAACGTAACAAGAAGTACGATTAGGTCTCCCCATTGTAAATAGTTGAAGAACAAAGGGTGGTCTCATTGATTTGCTTATAGCCTAAACACATCACAACCTTTATGAATCTTCTAAACCATACGTGAGGGGACTACTTTAGCTCATATATGTCCTTCTTCAATAGACACCAGGGTCATTCCTAACGTTTTAGAGGCCTTAGACATAGTATGAAAAAGTGCATTTTATATTACATCTTAAATTTTTGTCTTTTGATAAATGATTAATGTTACATGCATTAGTTATGACGGACATCCCAACTATGTTGACACCCCAAAATATTGTGTGTCAAATACACTCCATCCTTTATATTATTAATAAAAAGGAAAAACAAAACGAAAAAAGTTAAGGTGCCGAACCTAACCCAAAACAATTCACCTGAAGAGATAATGATTTAAGAAAATAGTGAGAATCAATAATGATTTTTGGTTTTGGTTTTGTCTGGTTTTGGTTTTGAAACTTTTTGGTTTTTCTCTTTAGGTTTATTTTCTCATCTATTTTTCTAATTCCACAAAAAGATTTTTTATTTAAATGTGTTTTTAAGAGCTGTGTCTTTTCAATTACACAAAAAGAATTTTTTTTATCTCTGTAGGGGGCCTAAAGTGTAACCTTCTTGCATAAAAGGGCTTTTTTTCTTCCTATTTTTTACAAGTTGGGCCGAGATAAGGATTTAAATCTGGCCCTGCTAATACAAATTGCTATATGCACCCTGATTTTTCTTAGTTTTGCTTTATGCACCCCCTTATAAAAAAATTGGGCCCCCTACGGGCAAGGGCCCTAGGCCGTCGCACCCCCGGCCTATACCTAGGGCCGGCCTTGATAGACTCACCTTGTTGGTTCCACATGTGATATCAGGGTTGCGTAGAATCTCCATATGCACTTCATCCTCATCTAAGTGTCCATGTAAGAACACATTTTTAACATATTTTTTTTGTAATTTTCATCCAAAGTAAGCAGTAAGAGAAAGTAAGATTCGACAATATTCATTTTTATCATTGGTGTAAATGTAAATGTCTCCTCATAATCAATGTCACATGTAAATTCATGATGATACCTTGTTTGGTAGTAAACTAGAGAGAATGTGATTGATATATTCTTTAAGTATCATTTGTCCGAACATATTCTTTTAATACTTTTCCTAGATTGTGTTTCTACCATATGGTAAAATTGAATACACAATTGTGGCACTTTTGATTTATTATTCATTGAAAAACTATAAATTACTCGAGAACAGGTAAAAGGTAATAAATCATCTCACACAATAAATACTAAAAACAAGAGCTAACCCTCAAAATCAAATGATCAACACTTTTAGCAAGACTCAATGAAAAAGTTACCTTCAACGACCTAAATTCATAGTAGAATCTTAAAATAGGCAAAATCCATCGATTTTGATTGCGATTTTACGATTTCTTATAAACTAAGTCATATATGACTATATACCATTCATTCGATTTTGATTGCAATTTTACGAGTCTCGGTTTTACTATTCCCTTTCAACATGAAGTAAAGTTCCGATTTTGACAGCCTTGTTTTAGATAAACAATATCTTGAGTTCGTACAATACCACTTCTGGTGAGTAGTATTGGAGTATAGTGAACGGTAGGTTTAGGATTCACAATCTTTTGGGGTGGAAAAAACACCTACCTTTCTATCTCTTGCTCTCATTTTTTATTTCATTCACATCTTTCCCTCTATTTTTTCTCCAAATTTTCCACACTTTCTCGTTTTTACGCCTAAAGTTACCTAAAGATAGATAATTTAAAGTTAGAGGATCCATTTCATGAACAGTATGCACAGTGTCATGAAAATTTTCGTGCTACAGTGAACAGTATTGTACAGTATGATAAATAGTAACCTACATTATGATGACCAGTAATTCCAGTAACCATATGCATCAATTGGACAAAAAAGAGGGTCCATAAAATTCCAAGAGGTTTTAAGGAAAGTACGTAAGCCATGTAGCATGCTGTTTCAAAACAAAAGTATGTAAATCATGCAGACATTCTGTTTCAATCATCCACGTGATATACATGAACGTTGCATTGTCAGCACAAATGGAATTTATAACACAATAAAAACAGCAAAATCACGTTTATTTTGTGACAGTTTTTGGATAGCTCTATCTTTCATATTTTTATCGTGTTCTTGATCTCTCTATTTTTCTTTTGTTCTATTTATTGTTTTTATTAGTAAAAAGAGAGAAGATTGTCCTAAAAATTATCATAAAATGATTATACAGGTATCATTGCTCTTTCTTCTTCGAACGATCAGAACTAATCAACCCCTCGTGAAAGGTCCCAATTTGAAAATAACAGCTTGGGGACCATTCCTTTTGTGTCACCTCCATAGTCTTATGTCAATGTCATCATTTTCTTTGGAGCTCTTCAACCAAAGGAGAGAAAGCATACAGATAAGAAAATAAAGATCAACATGCCGGATATGTAAAGGAATGAATATTTTGTATTATTAATTTCTCAAGTTATCTTGATTGTAAAGAGATTTTTAATTAGGGAAGAAGGAAATGTAGGATACATATATATTAAAAGTCATATACATAATGTTTTAAAGTTTTTGGTAAAGATGTGGAGTCATAGTCTATTAAGAGTCATTAATGTTAGATCATTGGTGGGGAGCACGAGTGAGATCTTTGTCTGGATCAAACTATTTATGTGGGTGACTCAGACTTGAGGGAAAAATTGTTAGAATTATGTGAATGGTTAGTCTCATATCGATTAGGAATGAAAAGAAATGTTTGATACACTTAAGAGAGTTATTGTTTTAAAGTTATGGATGGTTATGTACTTATGTTGTGTCAAAATCTCTTAGTAGTCTAGGATGTAGTCCATTATTTCGCTCATCTCTGGATATAACAATCACGTGGTTAATTTTTTTAGAAGTTTTTATTTCTTGAGCTCATTTTTTTAGAAGTTAACAAATGGGAAATTAAAAACATGGCAAGTTGTGAACGTTTTGAAATAAATATGAAAAAACAAGAACTTAAAAACCAATGGGATAAAACACATAACTCTAACGAACTGCATATACAATTTTGCCTACAAAGCACAGGAAATTTTGTGTGTTGTTCTATATGCAATCACTATATTCAGTGATTATGATCGAGAGAGAGAGAACACAAAGGCAGGACCTATATTTAAAATGACCTGGATACAATAAGAAGAAAGTAAAAGAGACCGTGCTGCCAAAAGTCTTGATTTTTGTCAAAAAGAAATAGAAAAATATAATAATTTAATAATTTTACATATACATACAATTGACAAGTCAGCGGAAGTATCGTTCCCGTCTGTCCGCTCTTTCTACTGCACTAACACATGTGATTATTTTATTATGTTTGCTTGTATAATTTTGATTTAAATTTTTAAATTTTTAAATACTAATGGAAATTAATTTATAAACAAAATATTGTCAAGTCATATAACAATTATTTATGAACTCAACATATTTTACTTTACCTGCATATAAAATAAAGATAAAATAATGATCTTTTATTGTTTATTCTAATAGTACTAATTAGTTACATCATAACATAAATGTATAAATGACATGTTATGTAAAAGAAACATTGCTATGATTGCGATAAAAGAATATCTTTAAAAACTATATTTTTCGTAAAGTCTTCATCTTCTCCTTCTATTTTCCCTTCTTTAATGAGAACTTTTATTGAATTTTGAGAAACTCCTCTTGATAAAGGTACATATAGTTGACCATGACTGAAAACATGTCGTGGAAGATAGATTCCGACATTGGAAATGGTCTTCCCTTTAACATTAATTTTTGCTCACATTTGTTACTAATATTTTTTTAGAGGATTTAAAGTCCAATCTTTAACATTATATTTTGCTCACGTTAGTTGCTAATATTTTTTTCAAAAGATTTAAAGTCCAATCTTTAACATTATTTTTTGCTCATGTTTGTTACTAATTGTCCATTTTTCGGAGGGTCAAAAATTGGGGTATGACACTAATATTTTTTTTAGAGTATTTAAATTTCAATCTTTAACATTATTTTTTGCTCACGTTTGTTACTAATGTTTTTTTAGAGGATTTAAAGTCCAATCTTTAACATTATTTTTTACTCACGTTTGTTACTAATCTTTTTTTAGATGATTTGTTGTCCAATCTTTAACAATATATTTTGCTCACGTTTATTACTAATATTTTTTTTAGAGGATTTAAAGACCAATCTTCAACAATATTTTTTGCTCACGTACTAATATTTTTTTTAGAGGATTTAAAGTCTAATATTTAACATTATTTTTTGCCCACGTTTGGTACTAATCTTTTTTTTAGAGGATTTAAAGTCTAATCTTTACCATTATTTTTTGCTCACATTTGTTACAATTGATCAAAGGTTAAGGAAGAGTAACTTATATTGATAAAATAATAAAAATAATAAAATAATATGCAAATACTGTTTTTTTGGAAGGGATATGAAAATGCTTGGCAATCTTTGTAGGTTGTATTGAGGGGAACAACACAGATGTACAACATAAAAGCGGTTGATAACAAAGTAACATAAGTTTTTGTTTTGTGATAGTTTTTTGTGAGTTTGATATTTGGTTAACGGGACGATTAGTGACATGGATTATTAATCCACGTGTTATTTTATAATTGGTTATTTGTATTAAAAATTAAGGGTATTTTTGAAAAGAAAAGTCCAACCCAAAAGTATGCTGAAAGGGATAGTTTTCTTTATATATAGTATATGTATTTATAAAAATAAAAAAAAGAAGATATTTATCAAAAAAAAATAAAATTATGACAAGTATTTAAATGCAGTCCATATTTATTTTTGTTTCTAAAATATTGTCCCGAAGTCCTCTGTAATGGGTCTCAATTCAAAGATTCAAATCTTTCCATTTTAAAGAAGCAAATGAAATTCAGAAAAATTAAAATAAAAAATGTCAGAAGTGGGATTTGAACCCACGCCCTCTTTCGAAGACCAGAACTTGAGTCTGGCGCCTTAGACCACTCGGCCATCCTGACTTTTTGATAGTTTCTCCGTTTTCATTTTTAATAACTATTTAGATAATAATAATCTAAAACGTAGAGTTGCTATGAAGATTATTTTGAAAGCATTCCTTTCTTTAACTATATTATTTAATCATATTATACTATATATACAAATGTTTAATTTGTCTACATAAAACTCATAATATATCTTTCTTTTTTTATAAGAAACTCATAATATATCATTATAATGTTTAAACTTTAACATATTTAAATTAAAAGTCATACAATGGAATGTGATTAGTTGACATAAATAAAGTTTTACGATGAAATTACATTACATGAAGATTATGAAGTCTATGTTTCGTTACCTATAGGTAGATGTTAAATTGTGTTATTATAGCTTATAAGGCGATTAACCTTCTTAAGAGAAAGCAATTTCGTGGTAATTTGGTTTTAAAGGTTGATACCAAAAAGGAGTTCGAAACTATAAATTGGAATTTCTTGCTTGCTGAGTTTCGTCTATTTGGTTTTTGTCAAGTTTTCTCTAACTGGATTACAAACCATTTTACATTCCACACGTCTTTCTATTTTGGTTAATGGTAAAGATGTGGGATATTTTCCTTGTGTGTGCGGTGTCCATCAAGGGGATCATCTTTCACCGCTTTTATTTTGTTTAGTTGAAGAGGTTCTTAGTCGTTCCATAACTCTTGCCCAGCAGGCTAGTCGGCCTACATTCATGTCCTAGGTGTGCGGTGTTCCCTTACCAACGCATATTCTTTATGCCAATGATATTTTAATTTTTTGCACAAGTACGAAGAAAAATGTGCGTTGTCTGATGAAACTTTTTGCATCTTATTACGAGCCTCGGAGCAGATTGTGAACACTGACAAAAGTCAACTTTTTACAGGTTCCATGTCACCTTCCCGTGTGCATAATATTTCCTTTTTGTTGGGGTTCACTGCTGGTGTTATTCCTTTTCAGTATTTACGTTGTCCAGTCTTTCAAGGGAAACCTAGATGCATTCATTTCCATGCAATGACCGATAGAATAAAGGTTAAATTAGCTACTTGGAAAGGTTCCTTTCTTTCTATTAAGGGGTGCATTCAACTCGTTAAATCTATTATTCATGGATGTTGGTTTATTCCTTTCATGTTTATATGTGGTTGACCAAGCTCTTAAGTTGTTGGATAAGTGGCTAAATTTTTTATTTGAAGTGGTGACATTATACAACCAAGATTTGTACTATCTCTTAGAAACAACTTTGCTCTTTGTAGAAAGCCGCTAATTTGGATTTGAAGCCAACGAGTTTTATCAACAAAGTTACTTTCTGAGAATTCTCAATGGTCGAAGCTTCTAAAATCTCGATATATTTCTCATGGACAACCTATTAATCATTATTTTCAATCCTCTGTTTGGAATAAGATTAAGTCTTAAATCAGTACGATGATTGTTAATTCTATGTGGATTGTGGGGAGTGGGGATAATGTCAATTTTTGGATAGATAATTGGCTTTGAGCTCCGCTAGTGGATACTCTTCATATTTAGCTCTGTTATTCTTCAGGTTTCACTTGCACCTTCAATACGGCTATCGTTCATGGCCAACTCAAAATGCCTCCTTTTGTTCTTGCTAACTCTACAGTGGCATCTCAAGTTTCAAAATATAATTTTCCGCTTTCTCCGTTATCTAACAGGTTTGTTTGGTTGCATTCGTCTGGTGGCATTTTAACTACAAAAGATGCTTTGAATTTTCTTCACCTTGTGCCTATTTCTGTTGATAGAGCTTCCTCTATTTCAAAGCATTACATTCTCCCTACACATTCCTTTGATTTTTGGAGATTGATGTACCAGAGATGATAATCTTTGTTGTCAATGTTGTATTATTGTTTCGGTTTGTATCTTGTGTATGCGACATGATGAGAATTTGACACACATGCTCCTTCAGTTTCCTTTGCAGTTCATTTGTGGGATTGGTTAGAAATCAAATTATGGTGTGTGGTTGACGTTACATCGGTTTCCACATTGATTTCTTGTGTTCCATCTCCTTGTTCATCCTAGGTTATTGATTTGTTCACTGCTGGTTTTATTCACACTTTGCATTCGATTTGGATGGCGCGTAGCATTTTGATACTTTCATCTAACAAGGTTGTTGGAACAAAATACGTTTAACAAACATTACCCTTAGAGTGGGGGAGATTGTTGGAACGAAAAATGTTTAACATACGTTACCCTTAGAGTTTTGATGATAACAAGGTATTAAAAATTGTCAATTGGATATGCTAATATTTGTTCAAGTGTACAGGACCAT